>Ga0105359_10000013_pt1 | contig 171884 bp, 138 predicted proteins | sample GOMGulsemesocosm_6_FD_83659 | JGI IMG/M metagenome (GOLD analysis project Ga0105359, IMG submission 83659) | Methane-oxidizing microbial communities from mesocosms in the Gulf of Mexico - GOM8C Gulf of Mexico | ecosystem: Environmental > Aquatic > Marine > Cold seeps | place: Gulf of Mexico...
AGTGGTTAATAATGCGATTTTATTAGTTTATCAAACGCGAACGGGAGAAAGTGAAGGACTAAGCCGCCATGATGCTGTAGAACAAGCGGTCAAACTAAGACTTCGCCCAATTCTCATGAGCACACTCACCAGTATTTGCGGCATGATGCCATTGTTATTAATTCCGGGTGCAGGTGCAGAACTTTATCGAGGTATTGCTGCAGTTATTGTTGGTGGTATGAGTGTAAGTACAATTTTTACCTTGATTTTCCTACCAAGTTTATTGCAAATGGGTAAAGAAAAAGCACTAAATATGGCTACAGCTAACAGCTAAAAATTTAAACCAGAGGAGTTATTTATTCCTCTGGTTTTTCATATCATTGCTGTGGAGGACTTATCCAATAACGTGAATCATGAGTATTTGTTTTCTTAGATAAGAACGGATTATTCAGTATGATGTAATTGACATTCTTCCAATGTTCAAGTGGAAACAAATGCTTAGTACTTTGATGATTTTGAATGTATTCATCAAAACTTCCATCATCAATTGCTTTCTCAAGTCCAGACTTTATTAAATTGGTTAATCGTTGGTTTTTTGGTGAAGCAAAAAAATACATTGGAAAAGGATAGTACAAGATAGTTTTCTGAAATAGCCGTAAATCGGGCATCTCATTTTGACGAGCAGTTAATTCGGCTAAAGCTTCATTAATCCCCCGAGGAAAAGCATCGCAACGCTTGATATAGGTTTGGCGGAACATACTTTCATAAACGGGATTAGACAAAACCAATAAGCCCGCAGACAACATTATATCGGTATCAGGCCAGTGACTTCCTTGGCATAAAACCAGTTTTTTCAAATCATCAAGCTGCTGTACATTAGCTAGCTTTTCTTCATTATCTTTATGCGTTAAAAAAACTCGATACCCTAGTAATCCTTTAACTAAGGGAATATCTATAACCCCCAACTCTCCTTCCCGTGAAGCATCACTGCCAGCCCAATAAACATCAAATAGCCGTCCTTGCTTTAATTCTGATAGCGCCCGCCCTTGCACCATATAAGGGGAATATTCTATCTTCACAGTAAGGTTGTGCTTTTCAAACGCTAAAACAATTAAGCCTTTAAAATAATCATGACTAGCATCAAATGCCGATTGAGGACCTCGTATGCGAATCGTTTCAACGGCATAAAGGGAAGGAAGTATAAAGAGAAGTATTAAAAATAGAGAGCCGTGCATCAGCATGCCATTCTCCAATCAACGATCATTCAAGTGTAGTTGTAATGAATGAAGTTACACCTAAAGTTACTGCATATTTAATAACATTTCGACAATTTCAATTTCTGCTTCAGTTTGCACATGATCAGCAGCAACAATCATAGTTGTCAGCAACTCTAACTGTTCCGTGGTGATTTGATTATTTAAAATATTCGAGATTTCTTGCAGCAAGACCACCGTAGATTTGTCAGCAATAGCTGCTCGCACTTTAGCAACTGACTGCTGATAATACATATCTTTAGAGCCGGCATCACTCCAAGGTAAGATATCAATCACTTCTTGAGTATGAAGTTGCTCAGACATAGAGACCCTATTATCACAGCGCATAATCAAAACATGTAAATCAATTACTGATTTTGATGCTTGAGTAGAAATACTTTTTAAAAATGAAAATTCTAAAGCAATGTTCATAAAACACTCTAAATGATTAATAGAAAAGAATATTAGCGTAATGTAACAACTATAAACTAGCTTAACACTAAATTAAACTAAAGCCCCCCACAGAGCTTTAGTTTAATTATGAAACAAACTTATTCTATGTTTTGGATCTGCTCACGCATTTGCTCAATTAGCACTTTAAGTTCTACGGCTGAATTGGTGATATCTGAATTAATAGATTTGGAACCTAAAGTGTTAGCTTCACGATTAAATTCTTGCATCATGAAATCTAAACGACGTCCCTGTGCACCGCCTTTTTTAAGGATGCTTTTCGTTTCTTTTACATGACTGAATAGTCGATCAATTTCTTCGTCAACATCCATTTTTTGCGCAAGTAAAATGAGTTCTTGTTCTACACGATTAGAATCTAGATCGATACTTGCGTCGGTAAATTTGTCAGTAATGCGCTTACGTTGCCATTGAATGATCTCAGGCATATGCGCTTTTACTTTATCAGCTTCAGCAACAATACCTGTTAAACGTTGTTCAATCATTAATTTAAGATTGTCACCTTCACTCGCTCTTGCAGCGATAAAATCTTTTAATGCTTGATCAAAACCTGCAAGTATTTCAGCTTGAATGCTATCCATGTCAGCTTCTTCAGCTTCCATAACTCCAGGCCAACGCATGATTTCAACAGGATTCACTTGGCTATTTAGCGTTTTCTCATTAATCCAATTAGCATGTGTTAATAGTTGTTCTGCTAGCTCTTTATTTAGCGATAGCTTACCTTTTGTATCGGAATTCGCATTAAAACGTAAGTTACACTCAACTTTTCCGCGATTTAACTGTTTACGAAAGCGTTCCCTTAATACGGGTTCAACACCACGAAATTGTTCTGGTAGACGAAAATATGTTTCTAAAAAGCGTTGGTTAACACTGCGTATTTCCCATACGGCATTGCCCCAATCGCCTTTCACTTCAACACGAGAAAATGCGGTCATACTGTAGATCATAATCTTTCCTATTATTACTCAATATAAAGTTTGTTTTATAAGAATGAACAGGGGCGATTATGCCTGAGCATGAGAAATTTAGCTAACTTGGTTTTGTTGCCACCGCGTTTTAATATGTTGTGCAACACGAAATGCATTAGCATAAATAGTGAAGGTATAAGGTACGCTTCCACCAGTAGGCATAAAAGAGCCATCGGTTACATACAAGTTATCAACTTCATGTGCTTGGCAGTTTTTATTTAATACTGACGTTTTCGGATCATTACCAAAGCGACACCCTCCTGCCATTAAATTAGTAGGAGGATAACTGCTAACTGAAGTGCTAATATTTTTAGCGCCCATTTGTTCTAACAATTTAGCGCCTTTTTCTGCTAGGTATTCGCCTACTTGTAAATCATGAGCATGACTACCAATACGCACGTTTGCAACTGGATCGCCCCACTTATCAGTAACTTCATCATCTAAGCTAACAAAGCAGTCATCGGTGGGTAACCAATCATTAAAGACTTCAAAACGTAGAGTTTTATAAGTGGTAAATTCTTGTTTTAGGTTTTGCTTAAATTTCTCGCCCCATACTAACTGCTCATCTTCATCACGTTGACTACCTTGTGCTCTAGAAATAGGGTTTTGATAGAAAAGGAAATCGATAGTGCCGCCTTTTGCTTTACCGTTTTTGTTTTCACCAGCAAAGGCTTTATCATCAATTTGATACCAATCTTGTAATGCGCGGTTAATAAACGGCCCGACTTGTTTTAGCTCTGCTTGCTTTTGCACCGTTAAATCTTTAAAAAAGAAATCACCTCGCCCTGTACCTCCAGCACTAAATACTAAATTCTTCCCTACTTGTCCGCTATTATTGGCCAAACCTTTTGGGAATTTCTTACTTTTTGAAGCAAGTAGTAATCTTGATGTTTCTACCGCTTGACACGCCACAACATACATTGTTGCTTTAATGTTCTGCTTTCGACCTCTTACATCGTAATAGTTTATTTGGCTAATATTTCCTTGCTCATCACTATCTATGTGAAAAACTTTTGCATTAGCCTTAATGGTTAAATTTCCTGTTGCTACGGCATGGTTAAGCAATGCAGCCCGACCACTCCCCTTAGCGCCTGATGAACAACCATAACTACTGCAGTATCCTGAATACTCACAGCTTCGTCTGCCCATAGCGGGTTGAGACAAAACAGCTCGTGGTACAGGCATGGTATGAAAGCCAATATCTGCTGCTGATTTATCTATCCAGCTTGAAACGGCATGTTCAGCAAGAGGCGGATATGGAAAATCATCAGTAGAGCGAGGTTCTTGATTTGGGTGATTAACCACTTTACCTGATACGCCAACTTCACGCTCAACTTGAGCATAGAATGGCTCGAGCTCTTCATAGCTAATTGGCCAATCAACAATATTCGCACCATCAATAGAGCCAAACTCACTTTTAAGACGAAAATCTACTGGTTTTAGGCGATGAAAGTAACCACTCATAAAATTAGAAGAGCCACCAACAACGTTGCCATTCCAAAAACTCCAGCCTGAATCTGCCGTTGACTCCCCTTGCCAGAAACTACTGCCATCTTCACTTTCATATTCTTCTTCAATCACATGTCTTTCATCAGCAAGGTCTGGGTTGTATGAATCACGCAAACTAATGGCTAATTCGTCTTTAAAAAATTCTTTTTCTGTTAACCAAGGGCCTTTTTCTAAAATAACGACTTTGGCGCCTGCTTTTGCCAACGTATAAGCCACAGGAGATGCACCTGCGCCACTACCAACGATACAAATATCATAACTCATGCTTTGCGAGATCCTTTTGATTGTTTGCTTTTGACGGAAACCTTGTGAGCATAAATATCTTGATTGACCTCTAAAGGCTCAGCATTAGCTATGTTGACTGAACTACGTTTAGGCAATTCATAATAGCGTTGCCCGGCGTTAGGTAGTGGGAAACCTGGTTGATGTTCAAGCCACTTCCAACCAATGCCGTCAGGATTGCCACCATATGCAGGGGGGGACAACATTGCTTCAAGCATGTTACTCATTAGCATACTAAGCCAATTTTCGCCCGCAGGTGAACGGCTTATTGCCCTAAGCATTTTTTCTTTTTGTTCATTCGACAGTTGCGGGAAATTTCGCTTAGTTTGCCCTTGAGCATAACCGTTTAACCAGCCAACACCTTGAAAGACAAAATCAACTTCATCTTGCGGCGTCGGTTGTTGATGAACTAAATTATATAAATATTGTGTTGCTTGAATATCCACTGCCCCAGGTCCCGACGGTGAATGAGGTAATAAATGCTGTAATACCGAATCAAGCGTTAACCATGGATCACTATTCAGTGCTTTTTGAAATGCATGATTATTTTCCTTAACCTCATTACTAGCACTTTCACTCATCGCCATGCTTGGCATTGCGCTAACAGCAAAAGCGCCGGCCGCTGATTTTAGCGCATTGCGTCGAGATATCTTTTGTTTTAGCCAATTAGGTGTTTGATAACTTTTATCAAAAAAAGAGGTTAGTTTCATAAAGTATTACCCCTGAGCTTTAGTCGTCGACTCAATATTGGCTAAATTATTACTGACCTGCCATTTATCAAGAAAGGTTAACCAATATTCTTTAGAATGTTTACCTTCTATTTCTAGCTCTAGAATATCTTTAGAAAGCACCATTTTTCCTGAAGAGGTGGCGATGAAGATATGTGGATAACCAGATAATTTTGGAAATGAAGATAAAAATGCTTTGTTTTTATTTTCGTCACTATAGTTTACTTTTAAAATAACGAATCTTTTATGTAAAGCATCTAAGACTTCTGGAGTATTCTTAATAAATTCATCCATTTGCAAACAGAAAGCACACCAATTCCCACCAATAATCATCATCACATTTTTATTGTTTTCCTTTGCTAAATTCAGCGCTGCTTTACCATCAACAAAAGGGTCACGGCTGTCATCATATATGGTGCTATATATAGGTAAATTATACTTTTCCATTGCTTGTAACGAAAAGGTAATACTTAATAAGCCAAAAACAAAAAAGATAACAACAAATAGATTCTTCATAAATACCACTCTTTAAAAACTCTGCCATACATGACCTAAGTTCTTTTAACTATATTTCAAAATAGTTTGTTCGTCATTATTTCAATACATTAGCAAGAATGCAGACTCAACTTCATTCAACTTAAAAAAAAACAATTTAAAGCGATTATTCCCTCAAAAAAAAACCTTCAACCACAAAATCTGACTAACAGGTCAATTACTCCATGGTAAATAAGACAAAAGTTGAACTTGTCATTCCAACCTACTTACGAACAGTTTTAATACGATTAACATTAGTAGCTCATTCATAAAGCAACTCATTACACCGTCATTATAAAAAGAAAAATTCATCTATTTATTAAGACCTAATGGAAATCAGATTTCAAAGCAGTTGAAATCAATATTAACGGAAAGCTTCAACCAAATAGATATTAATTTTTTATTAAAGATGAAACCATTGATTGATTATAGCCCTGAGTGTATTTATATTAGGCCAGCACTGACCATGCGGTCAGCTTTATAAAAATAATAAAAAGGTGGAATATGAAACGTCTATACTGTTTGCTATTAAGCTCTATAGCAATACAAGCCAATGCGGATATATTAATCACAGAATATATTGAAGGCGGGGGCTATAATAAAGCAATTGAAATTACCAATACTGGTGATAGCAATATCGCCCTCGGTGAAGAAGGCTATACGCTTAGTCTTTTTACAAATGGCGCTAATGAAGCAAAAACAATCTCAAATCTTTATGGAATATTGGTTCCTAACTCTAGCCTGGTAATTCATAACAAAGGCTTATCAACATCATCACAATACCCCTCACCGTTAGGATTAGCTGATAATGGTGTAATTAATCATAATGGCGATGATGCTTATGTATTAAAAAAAGGCGACGTTGTTGTCGATTCGATTGGTCAAGTGGGAGTAGATCCTGGCAGTTATTGGGGTACCTCCGAACATAATACAAAAGATCATACTTTAAGACGTGCTGAAGGTAATACGGTAGGTGATACAGACCCTTCAGATGTTTATGATCCAAATCAAGGCCAGTGGGTTTTTCATGATAAAGACACATTAGATGGTTTAGGCTGTAGCGGTATTGCAACGTGTACGGGCGATGAACCAAAACCATTAACAGAGGGTGATGAGCCGCCACCAGATACTTGTATATTCACCAGTTGTTCTGAAATAATCAAAGTTCATCAACGAAGTGATTATGTTGAAAGCGTCTATTATACAAAGGCTAACGCTGCTTTTGACTCAGATGTTGCTAGCTTTAGAGCTGCTTTACACCAGGATATAAAATTAGACCATACTCAATTAACTTACAATCAAGTGTGGACAGCATTAATCAAAACAGATGAAGATCCTTCAAATCCAGATAACATTATTTTACTTTATACAGGAAAATCCATTGCTAAAACTGAGAATGCCTCAGTGATGGGAAACTCTGCTGATTCTTGGAATCGTGAACATGTATGGTCAAAAAGTCATGGTTTCCCTGACTCATCTCAACTTGGTTATACAGATATTCATCATTTACGACCTGCTGATGCTTCAATTAATAGCACTCGTAGTAATTATGATTTTGACGATGGTGGGGAAGCAGTTTATGACGGCGATACCTTAACTGAAAATTATTTAGTGAGCGGTACTTCTTGGGAGCCTAGAAATGAAGTTAAAGGCGATGTAGCAAGAATGATGTTTTATATGGATGTACGTTACGAACTTGATAGTGATACTGATATGCCTGATTTACAGCTTGTTGACAATGTAAATACAGAAGGTGAAGAATTTGGCAAGCTATGTGCTTTATATGAGTGGCATGTTAATGATCCTGCTGATGCGTATGAAATTGAAAGAAATGAACTTATTTATGAATTCCAAGGAAATCGTAATCCATTTATTGATCATCCTGAGTGGGTAGAAAAAGTATTTGCTGATAAATGTGCTGAAGTTGTTCTCCCAACTGTTGAAGTATCTGCTGTAACGGTAAATGAAAATCAATCTGTTACCTTAACGGCAACTGTTAATGTTGATGGTTTAAGCTTTACATGGAACCAAGATTCAGGCACTAGCGTCACGCTATCGAGTATTGATACTGAAACGGTAACTTTCACAGCTCCTTCAGTAAGCGCAACTGAAACATTAACTTTCACGGTTGTCGTTGTTGATGAGCAGAATAATGAAGCAACAACGAGTGTAAACGTTACCGTCAATGATGTTCCTGTTGTTATCGAACCACCTAAAAAGAAAAAAAGTGGTGGTAGTACCGATCTTTTCGTTTTGTTTCTTATAATCAGCTGTTTTTATAAGCGTACCTTTACCTTAAAAAAATAGTAGTAAGCTTAATGACTAATGTTAGTTGAATTTAGCTAGCATTAGTCGTTTATCCTCGTCAAAAATGGTGATTACTTTCCATTTCAAAAATTCTTTGCCCTAGATTATGTCAAATTACTCTTTAAACAATTATAATGCGTCGCAATTATTTTTATTAAAGAGATCACACTATGCGTCCAAGCGGCAGAACTTTAGGACAGATTCGTCCTGTAACTATTACTCGTCAATTTACTACTCACGCTGAAGGTTCAGTATTAATTGAGTTTGGTGATACTAAAGTCATTTGTACTGCTTCAGTAGAAGAAGGTGTGCCTCGTTTTTTAAAAGGCCAAGGTAAAGGTTGGGTAACCGCTGAATATGGCATGTTACCGCGTTCAACTCATACACGTATGCGCAGAGAAGCGGCTAGTGGTAAGCAAAGTGGTCGTACATTAGAAATTTCTCGTTTAATTGCTCGTGCTTTACGAGCTGCAGTAGATTTAAAAGCATTAGGTGAAAATACCATTAGTGTTGATTGTGATGTTATTCAAGCCGATGGTGGAACACGTACAGCTTCTATCACAGGAGCGTGTGTCGCTTTAGTTGATGCATTAAACTATATGCGTGCTAAAGACATCATTAAAACCAACCCGTTAAAACATATGATTGCCGCAGTCTCTGTTGGTATTTATAAAGGTGAGCCTGTTGCTGACCTTGACTACCCTGAAGATTCAGCTGCAGAAACTGATATGAACGTAGTGATGACCGACACGGGTAAACTCATTGAAGTACAGGGTACTGCTGAAGAAGAACCATTTAGTTTTGATGAAATGCAAGCAATGATGGTATTAGCTAAAGATGGTATTAACGAATTGTTTGCTGCACAAAAATCAGCATTAAATTAATAAGGGATCCTCATGAAAGCTTATCAACAAGAATTCATTGAATTCGCTCTTGAAAAAAAAGTATTAAGATTTGGTGAGTTTACCTTAAAATCAGGTAGAACTAGCCCATATTTTTTCAATGCCGGTTTATTTAATACTGGTGGTGATTTAGCCCGTTTAGGTCGATTTTATGCCGCTGCACTAGCTGATTCAAATATCGATTTTGATTTGCTTTTTGGTCCTGCATACAAGGGTATTCCAATTGCTACTACCACAGCTGTAGCCCTTTTTGATCATCACAACATAGATATGCCTTATTGTTTTAATCGTAAAGAAGCCAAAACTCATGGTGAAGGTGGCAGTTTAGTAGGCTCTGCTCTTGAAGGTAAAGTGATGTTGGTTGATGATGTGATCACCGCAGGTACCGCTATTCGTGAGTCAATGGAAATAATTAAAACTCATGGCGCTGAATTATCTGGGGTATTGATTGCTTTAGATCGCCAAGAAAAAGGCAAAGGTGAATTATCAGCGATCCAAGAAGTAGAGCGTGACTTTGGCACACAAGTTATTTCAATTGTTACCTTAGCTGATTTGATCACCTACCTTGAAGTGAAACCTGAAATGGCAGCAAGCTTAGCGAGTATTAAACAGTATCGCCAAGACTACGGTATATAACATTACTACTGTTCTCTCAAAGAAATAAAAAATGCCGCTGTTTATTTATAATAAACAGCGGCATTTTCATTTGAAATATACAGATTTAAAAGCTTATGCAGTTAACTCAAACTGGAAATTTGGTGCTTTTTCATATGCCTGGTTAATATTTGAATAAAAGTTTTCAATCCTTAACGCTCGTTGATCAACGGCAACCGAACGACTTGGTGCCACATTTTCTTGAGCTTTTAAAGTATGATTAATCAAAGTATCAAAATCACTGCCTTCTTCTTCAAGTGATTTCTCAACTTGTCCAGTAAAACTACCATTTGGACTGATCACTCGAGTGAACTTATTCGCTTTGTCTAATTCGCCTTCAATAGGGTTAGCTAATAACTCTGACTGAGCTTGAGCAATAAGTTGTGCAGCAGAATTTGCGACTCTAGTATCTTGAATAGAAGGATTCGCGGGAGCTAATGCTGCATTATAAACCTTCTGCATCTTAGCAATAGTCGCTCTTGGGTTACCTTTAACTGCTGATAAATCAACAGATACTTCTCCTTCAACAGCATATTTCTTACCATCCGGTCCTACTTGAAAAGAGTATGACGGAGATCCTGTAGCTGCACCACCTACAGAAGCATGAGCTAATTCATGTGAACGAACTTCTCGATCGCGTTGTTGTAAATCTTTAATTTCTTGCTGTTCTGAAAATTCTTTTACTGCATGGTTATCATCAGAAGCGTGTTTTTCTTCTGCTTTAGCGTTATCTTTATCATCCTGTTGTTGACTGGGCGAATCATCAGAACTGTTTTGCGGATCACCCTGCTGACGACCCTCTTCAATAGTGCTATTAGCTACTTCGGCTTGTTTACGTATATTAGCAAAATCTATACTTTCATTATTTTGTGCAGGAGTGCGACTACGCTCACGTTCTGAAGCAGCGCCTTTTTCTGCTGCAGACTGGCTTGCTGCAGCAGGTTTGGCAATAATTTCTCGTTGACTATTTTCACGACGCAAACTATCCGTTTGTGGATTTACCACTGTAGGTATTGGGATATTGTTAAACGAGGTGATATTCATAACAGCTACACAGTAACGTCTAACAGAGTGCCAAGGATATCATCAGCCGTTTGAATTACTTCAGCAGAAGACTTCGCCTGAAACTCAGCTACTTTTAAATCAACAATTGATTGGTTCAAATTAGCGAGTTCACCAGACTTGGCATTTTGATCAACCGTACCAAGATTAGCTTCCTGACCTAAACCAAAATCCTCAGCGTTATAAGAGGTTGCTACCGCTATACTTGCAGCTGCTTGATTGGCATCTTCTTTTGCTTGTTGAAAACCTTGCACGCCAGAATTGAATGCTGATTGTATTTCCAAGATAAACTCCTCAATGTCTTCAAGTGGTAATTAATCACTTAATAATTCGACACTTCGTTTTATTTTCACTGTGAACACTTGTTTAATTATCAACCATAACAGGTAAAAAGTAAAGCGTGATTATTCAACAAGCGTGTGTTGTAGCCAGCCTTTCAGCGTATTAATGAACAATTCGAATTCACTAATAAATGGTGCGTGGGATGATTGTTCAAAGATAATTACATCACTATCTTTTACTAATTTATCAATCAGGTTAATGGCTGATTTTGGTACTAAGCCATCTTGCTTACCGTATAACCTTAAAAAAGGCTGGTTGACTTTTGTTAACTGTTTTCGTTGGTCAATAACTTCCAAAAACTCTAAAGAGTGCTCTAAGGTTTGTTGTGATGGTATTGGATATTGCATCACTAATTCTCTTAACTTTTTAATATCTTGGCGTAAGTGAGGACTCCCCATGGCTTGAATTTTTAAAAAGTTATTAATCGTTTTTTCGGTATCTTGAGTGAGTTGCTGATGAAATAATGCTAGTACATCACTTTTAATTCCCGGCCAATTCTCTTGTTCAACAAAGCAAGGAGAACTCGCCACCGTAACCAATGCTTTTACACTATCAGGGAAAGTTAACGCAATCTCACTTGCCACTAAACCACCCAATGACCAGCCAATATAGACCGGAGCTTGCTCAGTAGCTTTAGTTAGAGCTTTCATAACTGTTTGCTGAATAACTTCAGTAACGTTCGCTAATGTATATGGCTTAACTTGATAATCAACATTTAAACCAAAACCTGGTAAATCAACGGTTATCACTTGGTAATGTGCTTGCAACTGCTCAATAGTTGGTTGCCATACTCCAGAATTTAATCCCCAGCCATGAATAAAAACCAAAGGAATACCACTTCCTTTACTGGTTATTTTCAAAAGGTTTGCCATGTTTATATTTCAACTTATTTAAACTGTCATGAATGACGACAGTTTATACCAATTGTCTAAACACATATAGAAAGAAAGAAAGGACTGCGTATAAATGAAGCTAACGGATTTAGCATCAACAATATTCGATTATCGTTTTTTAAAAAAGCAATTATCATTACAAATTAATTCATGGTCGTTAAAAATTGGTCAATGTGATTTATGTGCTAAAACAGGATTAGTTCAACCATTATTATGCTCGCACTGTTTGGCTGATTTACCTCTGTTCAATTATCAGAATCTTGATGGAAATATATTGAATTGGCCAGCGGTTGATAAACTATTTCCTAAAAGAGAATTTGATCAACTCTTATGTTTATCTCCCTATATTTGGCCTTTTGATCAATGGCTTAAACAATATAAATATCAAGGAAGATTTGAGTTACAACCATTGTTTTCTGCTTTATTAAATACATTATGGCAACAGCATCAACTGCATTCGTCAATAGGGAGCTGTTTGCTACTCTCCGTTCCTCTACATGCTAAAAAATGGCAGTATCGTGGTTATAATCAAGCTCATTTAATTGCCAAGGCCTTTGCTAAAAGAAACAGTTTAAACTATTACGACAGTTTACTGATCAGAACACGATATAATCAAGGGCAAGTAGGCCAAACAGGCATGCAGCGTCGAAAAAATTTGAAAAAGGCGTTTGAATTGAACACATGCCCTGAGCTTGAATCATTAGCTGAGCATGTTTATTTATTCGATGATGTCATAACAACTGGCACGACGGTAAATGAAGTCTGCAAGTTGTTAAAAGCGCATGGCGTGAAAAAGATCACCGTGATCACCATTGCGCTTAGTCTTCCTTAAACATGTAGAGTATTAATCAGCCGAAGCACTAAATGCTTTGGCGAAAAATAAACTATTGGCTAACAGCTTAGCGCTACCATGCCAATACCCTCGAAAGGTAAAGTTATCAGTAGTAGCAATTACTCTTCCACGACCTAAATTATGTGCAACTAAAGCTGGTTGGCTAGCAATTCTATTAACCAAATTTCTATCAGTGTAACCACTCATTAATGGCTCACGAGTATAGGTTGCCACACTCACAAATGGACTTTTACTTTGTTCCATAATCAAAGTGCTATTTCTAAATAAAGGTAAACGGCTGTCTTGATAACCAAACGTTAATGGGTGTGACGTATCAAGTTTAGTTTCAAAAATAGCGCCCGCAATACGCTTACGAGCGGATAACTTCTCTTTATCTTGATAACTTAAGCCATCGGTATCAAATAGTTGATTGATATGCTCTTTAGTCACGAAGTCCACTTTTAATAATGACTTATCCGACAACCATTTAGCCGCACGTTTTTGACCAAAAATAACGCCACCTTGTTTTACCCAAGTAGTTATTTTCTTCACTATCGCGCTATCAAAACCACTATAATTACCGTCAACCATAACGATATGACTATAGCCTGATATATCAATACGATTCAATCGGGCTTGTTCAATCACAGTAACTGGAATAGCCAAGGCATCATCTAAATAATATAGAATTTCCGCAGCTTCATATTGTGAACTGCCTTTTCCACCAACCAATAATACTTTCACAGGTTCAAGTACACGCATTGAACTACTGCCTAAATCAACACCTGTAATGGTTAACCCTGTTTGTAAGCTAAAGATATCAATTGAGTTTTGTGTAGCAAGCGTCTGTAGTTTCTGGGACCAGTTTGACGTTTTTTGCAAGCCAGCAGGAATAATAATTGTACCTAAATCAAAAGCCTTGTTTTCACCGTCAATCACTGATGAAAATTCCTTAGTCGCTACTTTGGCTTTTATACCCAATGTTAATAACTGATTTAATAATTTAGGCGCTAAATATTCACTCCAACTAAAAGCGTAAGCATAAGCATTGGGCTTTAATGTCCGTAGAGGTTTTTTGCTTTCTTGCCATGGATGCTCACCAAGAGACAAGCCCCAAGTACGGCCTACTTGATGAAAGTCGATATCCATCGCCAATGGCATCGTCCATCCAGAAACATCATAGAAAGTATTATCTTTAAAGTTAGTCCCTTGATCGAATAACGCTTTGATCACACGGTATTGTTTTTGCTCTAACGGTAAGTAAAAACTGTTATCTTTTGAATAAAGTTTACCATCCAAACGGAAATCTTCCGTCAGTGGAAATACATCAATTTGATGTTGCTTTAGTTTTGACAAAAATGTCGTTAAGCGAAAATCATCATGATTTTCAGTAATTAAGTAACCACTAAACTTTTCTTTTTTAGCGGCTTTAATCGCATTTTTATAAAATTGCTGACGATAAGTTTTAAAGGTTAGCTGATTCTTCCAGGTACCTTCAATAGTTGATAAAGAAGTTAATACTTGATTTTTAATTCCATATTCGAAAGTTAATAAGCCATTAATACTTTCTTGTTGTAATCCTCGTGAACTAGCTTGTTCAAACAACACACCAACACCACCATTGATATCAGGATACGTTGAGCCTTTACCATAATAAAAATCATCAAAACTTTCTTCACTGTAATAAAGTCGCTGTTCTGCATCTAATGCAGCGCCATGATAAGTAGCTAATAAACGTGTTAAATCGGTGTTTTTAGCTGGAGTTAATGGATGAGTTCGGCTAGGAATACCAGGCTGAAAGAAATAACTACTATTGGCTCCCATTTCATGAAAATCACCTAAAACATGAGGTTGATAGCGATGAAAATATTGTAAACGATTTTTACTTTCTTTTTGTGCCAATAACAACCAATCTCTATTTAAGTCAAAACCAAAATGATTTGTTCTACCCGTGCGCCAGCCTTGGTGGTGTTCAATATGATTAGGATCGGCATTAGGTGTACTACCTCGATGAGTATTCACCCAATTAACAAACCTATCCATCCCATCTGGATTAATGCTTGGTTCGATAACAATCACGGTATCCGCTAACATTTTTAATACTGATTCATCTTGACTTGCTGCCAAGTGATAAGCCACAACCATAGCCGCATTAGTACCGCTAATTTCATCGCCATGTACACTATAACCAAGCCAAACAACAAGCGGATCATTAACTGAACGTTCAATGTTTTTATCAAGTAACTTTGGCAATTTTTTGAGGTTATCAGGGTGTGAAATAGTTAATAAAACTTGTTTCCGCAACTCATTAGTTCGACCTATTTCAGTCATGACTATACGATTTGATTCTTGAGTGATTTTTTCTAGATAAGATAATAATTGGTCATGACGGACATGTCGCTCACCAATGCCAAAACCTAAAATCGCTTGAGGTTTGCTTATTGCTTGATCATAATTTTGAGTTTTAGGTAAGTATTGCTCTACTTTTGCAGCATAACTGTGACTACAAAAAGCAAAAAATAAGGTAAAAATAAAAGTAATACGCAACGACATAAATAGATTCCTTAATGAATTGACCACAAAATAGCAAAATCTCTAAAATCCATCCAGTTTTACAGCTTGTTTTTATCTCATTTCAACTCGTTTCTATCTCTATTCTTGATCCAAAGCGGTAATTAACGACAAACTCAACCTTAGATAGCTAAAATAAATATACCTGAGTAATTTAGTCAAGTATAATAGCGGGTGAATTAATACCCTAGTCAACATTGTTTTAAAGAGCGAAGCACATCATGATCACTATTTCTGAAACCGCACAAACCCATTTTGCCAAGTTATTAGAGCAACAAGCTGAAGGCACAAGTATTCGTGTATTTGTTGTAAATCCTGGTACAGCCTCCGCAGAGTGTGGTGTTTCATATTGTCCAATTGATGCCATTGAGCCAGAAGATATTAAAATTCCTTTTGAGCACTTTTCAGCTTATGTTGATGCTGACAGCAAAGTGTATTTAGAGGAAGCTGAAATTGATTTCACTACCGATCAAATGGGCTCACAGTTAACCTTAAAAGCACCTAATGCTAAATTACGTAAAGTGGCTGATGATGCACCATTATTTGAACGTGTTGAGTATTTCTTAAAATCAGAAATCAACCCTCAATTAGCAGGTCATGGCGGTGAATGTTCTTTAATGGAAATCACCGAAGATGGTTATGCTGTTCTACAATTTGGTGGCGGCTGTAATGGTTGCAGTCAAATTGATGTTACCGTGAAAGATGGTATTGAAAAACAATTACTACAAATAATGAACGGTGAAATTAAAGGTGTAAAAGATATGACTGAACATGAACGTGGTGATCATTCTTACTACTAAAATCTTAGTTATGCTTAAAAAATTAGGTCAAGATCCCCAGAAAAGCTTAGGCATATTTCTGAAGGGGCTTGGCTTTTTTGTTATTGGTGTTTTGTTTATTTTTTTGGGCTATTACCAGCACCACTATTGGCAAATATTAGGACTAGTGTTCTTATCATTAGGCATCGTTTTTTCTATTTGGGGCTATGTAGGCATGTTCGCTAATCGTCTAATGAATATTATCAACCGACGGTCTAAGTAGACTCTAGCGAACCTTGTCCAATTTTCATCGACTACCAAATATTTCGTTTAAAATGCCACGCCAGCGTTATACCTCTCGCTAACAAAAACAAACTAAAAGCGGCCCATAAACCGTGATTACCATAGCCCTGTAAAAGAAACCATAGCGGAAAGAAACAAAAGAACGTTGATATGATCATACTATTGCGCATCTCTTTCGCGCGCATTAAACCAATATATACACCATCAAATAAATAGCACCAACAACCTACGATAGGCAAAACAATTAACCAAACTAAATGCTGTTTGGCTAAAACTACCACATCGGGAATATCTGAAATGAATTTAATAAAGAACTCACCCGCAGCTAAAAATATTGCACTATAAAATAACGCAAATATTGCCGTCCAAAATAAAGACACTAACACTACTTGTTTCAGTGATTTATGATCCTTTGCCCCTTGAGCTTTACCAACCATGGCTTCAGCAGCATTAGCAATGCCATCTAAACCAAAAGAAATTAATAAAACAAAGTTCATTAAAATAGCATTTGCGGCAATAACGGTATCGCCTAACCTTGCCCCTTGAAATGTAATGAACACAAAGCAAATTTCCAAACAAAGTGTACGAATTAAAATATCTCGATTTAATTGAAAGTAACGTAATAATGCAGCTTTCTCAAAAAGCGCAATCAAACTTAAGTTGAGACCTTTACCGGTTAGATTTTTTAAGCTAATTTTTTTGAAATAATTAACTATCGCAAATAAACCAAGTATTAGTCCTGAATACTCGGCAATTAACGTCGCATAAGCAATGCCTTCTACTTGCCAATTAAATTGCAGTACAAACAATAAATCGAGTAATAAGTTGGTGATATTAGTCACAATAAGCAACCACATCACCACTTTGGTTTGATGATTACCTAATAACCAACCCAATATCACTAAATTAGCTAAGGCAGCAGGAATACCCCAAATTCGAATGCTGGCATATTGCCGAGCATAGAACTGTACTTGCTCAGAGCCGCCCGCCAACGATAAAGCACCATCCAAATAAAAGCCCTGAAAAATAATAAGACTGCCACCAATCAGCACAACAACAATCAAGCCTCGTAGTAAAACAAACAAACCTTGTTCACTATCCTGTTGTCCCATCGCTTGCGCAGCTAATCCTGTTGTGGTCATGCGCAAAAAACCACATAGCCAAGTAACAAAGGTAATGATCATTGCACCAACGGTACTGCCACCCAATAAATAGGCATGATCTAAATGACCAATCACCGCTGTATCGACCAAACCTAATAAGGGCACGGTAATATTTGAAAAAATCATCGGTAATGCTAAAACAAATAACTGCTTATGTAGACGATTATTAAAATAGATCAAAAAACAGTGTCCTTATTAAACATAAAGCTATATCTCATCAGCAATTCGCTGTATCTTGAAGTGGATTAAGTATACAAAAAAATTCTACAGAGGTTTATCGTGAAAAAAAGTGTGTTGTTGATACTTGCTATCATACTGTCTAATATACATTTTGTCAGTTCAGCAGCAGTAATTTTGCAATATCACCATGTCAACAATACCACGCCGAAAAGTACTAGTATTTCTCCAGAACAGTTTGAGGCTCATTTACAATACCTTGCCGATAACCATTTTAACGTCGTACCTCTATCAGACGTGATCAATAAGATAAAGCTACAACAAAATATTCCCGATAAAACCGTGGTCATAACTTTTGATGATGCTTATGTTGATATTTTAACCCAAGGTAAACCGTTGCTCGATAAATTTAATTTCCCTTTTACCATTTTTGTTAATCCCGCCATTATTAATTCAGTTTCAACTGATTCTAGCTCATCACGCTACCTTTCTTGGGCACAATTAAAAACATTAGCCGATAGCGGCGTGATCATTGCCAACCATGGTTATACTCATGATTCATTAGCTAGAATACCTGAAGGCATTGCTCCGCAAACATGGCTAGACCAACAAACTAAATTACTGCTTGATGCTGAAAGTATTATTAAAGAGAAAACCGGGCAAAGCTGGCATTACTTCGCTTATCCCTATGGCGAATTTACACCTGCAATTCAGCAATGGGTGAAGAACAATAACTTCATCGCTTTTACTCAACAAAGTGGCGCGGTTGGCCTTTCGACAAATTTAACTACTATTCCAAGATTCCCCGTTTCACAGCCTTATGACCAAATTCCAAGTTTGCGAGATAAACTCAATTCTTTAGCTTTCACTATTGATTTGAATGATGAAAATGCTCAAACCTTATTTGAGGTAAATACTGTTAATTCAATTACTTTTAATATTGAGACTGATGATTTCAATAAAAACCAGCTGAACTGTTATATTTCAGGATTAGGTAAACAAAAAATTATTTGGCAAGGAGAGGAAAGGTTTACCATTAACTTTAGCAAACCTTTACCTACCGGTCGTGTGCGCTGTAATTGCACGGCACCAAGTATTAGTGAACCAGGACGTTATTATTGGTATTCAAAGCCTTGGTTTATATTAAAAGCTGGAGCACAGTGGTATCCGTTATAACTGCTTCAGTTATTTCAATTACTTGAGCTATTTGAACCAAGCTTAGTTAATGAAACAGGTTAACAATTTTTGCAAAATCATCCACCAAATAATCACCTGAAATAATCGGTAGTTGGCCTAATTCGTGTTCAGGCTTAAATATCGCAGCAATTTGTCCTTTTGGATTTATTAAAACAATAGAGGCGCTGTGATCAACCAAATATCCTTCACCTTTGCTACCGTCAGTGATTGCATACATTAATCCCATATTTCGAGCAAAAGGGAATAACACACCATGATCAGCGGTGAGAGCTTTAAATTCTGAATTAAAATAACCGATATATTGTGCTAATTTTTCCTGTGTATCTCGTACAGGATCTACAGAAACTAATAACACTTGCACCTTATCACTGATGACTTTTAACGCATCATATGAAAAGTTCAATTCTTGCAAAGTTGTTGGGCATACATCAGGACAAGACGTATAACCAAAAAAAACAATAGACCAGTTATCCAGCAATTGCTCTTTGGTAAATGAATTGCCTTGATGATCGATTAATTCAAAGGGCTTAATCATCCGTGGTGTTTTGTAATATAACGAATGCTCAGGTTGAGCTAAATTAAACGAGCTTTGAAAAACAAAAGCACCCGTCGCGATTGCAACCACAGCAACAATCGTTATTAACAACTTATTCATTAATTAAATCCTTGATTTTAAGTTTATCCTACTGGCAACAAATAATGATCCAACAATAAAATAATGAATAGTGCCATTAAGTGGATAATGGAAAATTTAAAAGTATCCATCGCGGTATTTTCATCTGCATTAAATTTCAACTTCCATGCATAAACAAAAAATCCAAGGTTTAATACCACAGCTCCAATTAAATATAACCAATTACTCATGCCAACTAAGTAGGGTAATAAACCAACAATAAACAATAATACGGTATAAAACAAAATTTGAGTTTTAGTAAAATTTACACCGTGAGTTACTGGTAACATCGGAATATTTACTTTGGCATATTCGTCTTTACGATGAATAGCTAATGCCCAAAAATGTGGTGGTGTCCAAGTAAAAATTAACAACACCAGCAGTAAAGCATTAGGGTGAATTTCATTGGTCATTGCCGTCCAACCAAGCAATGGAGGAATAGCTCCGGCTAAACCACCAATGGTTATATTTTGAGGCGTCGCTCGCTTTAAATACATGGTATAAACAAAACTATAACCAAGCAGACCTGCAAATGTAAGCCATGCAGTTAATGGATTAACAAAGCTATATAAAATAGCAAAACCAGATACAGCCAACATCATCGCAAACATGATGGCATTTTTAACTTCTAATCGACCCGTTGCTACCGGACGATTATAGGTACGCCCCATAATGCTATCAATGCGTTCATCTACAATATGGTTAATCGCAGCAGCAGCAGAAGACAAAAAGCCAATACCTAACATTGATGGAATTAATACCTGCCAAGGAATAGCACCTGGCACAGATAAACACATACCCACTAAAGCCGTTAATACCAATAAAGCGACGACTCTTGGTTTGGTAATTTCGTAATAATCACGCCAAGTACTCGATACTAAGTCATTTTCACTTTCTTGGGATACAGAAACATCGCTCATAATAACTCCTATGCTTTTCTTTTAAGGCTGTAAGTCAAGCTGATCAACACCAACATCAAACAGGCGGCAACAATATTGTGACTAACCGCCACTGATAACGGCAGGGAAAACCAGATATTACTGATGCCTAATAAAACTTGCAGGCTCAACACCGCAATCAAACCTATTGCAGTACTTTTAAAAAACTGACTTCGAGCTTTGGCATATACCGATACCGCTAACCATAATAAAAATGCTGCAGTAATAATTGCCCCCAAACGATGGACAACATGAATGGTAACGCGCTCAGGGTGATTTAAATGACCAAACTCATAACTATCACGCTTTGGTGGGATCAAATCAAATGAATTTTCAAAGGTTAATTGCTCAACCCAGCCCGCTTGGCAAATAGGTAATTCTACACACACCATTGCGGCATAGTTAGATGATGTCCAACCGCCTAAAGCAATTTGCCCTGTTAAAATAACCACACCTAATAAGCCGTAACGAGCATATTTTCGAACGGCATTATCTCCACCTGGCACTCGATATGGTTTCAGACGTAGATATAATAGAAACAACAAACATAATGTTGTAAAACCACCTAACAAATGCCCCATCACCACAATAGGCATTAACATCATAGTCACCGTCCACATGCCTAAAGCAGCTTGAAAAGTGACTACTGCGAGAATAAGTAACGGTAAAATGACTGGAGTACCTTCGCGACGATTTTTAACCGATAGAAACGCAATGGCTAAAATCAATAAGCCCAAACTACCAGCAAAATAGCGATGGATCATTTCATTCCATGCTTTTGCCGGCTCAACTGGCCGTTCTGGAAATGCTTGCTCAGCTTTTTCTATTTGTTCAGAGGTTTCTGGTACATCAAGTAAACCATAACAACCCGGCCAGTCTGGACAGCCTAAACCTGCATGAGTTAAACGAGTATAAGCGCCTAGGGTAACAACAATAATCGCTAATAAAATGCTAACCAACACTAACTTTTTGATAGTTTTTGTTTGACGATTATCCATCTTAACCAACCTTGGAATATTTAAGTAACTTCTTCATATCGGCTAAAATTGCTTTGCCAAATTCAGGTAAATTCTTATCATCGCTTGGAATACTGTGACTTAGAATGATATTGCCTAACGGATCGACAATAAATACTTGAGCAGGTGAAAGTAAGTTATTAGTTAAGCCCGTACTTGGTAACACATGCCATTGGCTCTCACTGATACGCTTTTGTTGTACCGCAGATAAAGCTTTTTGAGTTAACGCAACAGGAGTTACTCTAGGCATTTCTTTACCTAAGGCAACATAGGTATTATGAATCTTTTCTAATGCTTGTTCGCAATGACTTTGGCAATCGCTTGGTAAAGGATAGAGCAGTAACCACTGTTGATCTAATGCTGAAGCATTCAAACCCAACTGATTTAAAGTTAATTCGTTCTCGATTAAGGTGCCCTGATTAGTAACACCGTAATCTAACCAACCTTGCTCTAATGCCAATTTTGCTAGAATTATTGGTAAAGCGAATACTGCAATAACCATTAAAAATTTACGGCGAGATTTATTCTTTTGTTCAGCATTAATACTACTCATACTTAACCCTTATTATTATTCTTATGACAGCTATTTTTAACTACTTTCTTAATCGTTATTTTTGCTAAAACGTATACCAGCCCAGATCATTAACGTTAGCCAAGCGCACGCCAAACTGAACCATTGAAAAGCATAAGCACGATGCTTTTCTGGCGGCATTACAATTGGATGCCAATTTTTTTCAAAACCTACGGTTTCTTTTTTATCTAAGTAAACGACAAAGGGCAACAATTTTTGTGCAATTAATTGCGAAATTTTATCCAAATCAACCTGCTGAATACGCAATGGCCAGCTTTCATCTTTAAAATGTTGTTCTGCTAAGGAAAAGCCTTGTTCAATTAAACGGATGTGCCCTTGTAGTTTATAAGTCCCCTGCAAAGCTGATACATTCGGTAACTTACTTCGGTCTATAAAACCTTCAATCCACCCTAGGTTTACCATGACAGAGAATTGCCCAACTGTCATCACTTGTAAAGCCCGATAGCCCAGCCGCCCTTTAAAGGTTTGATTATCTAATAAAAATACTTTTTCTTTTTCAAATGTGCCGTCAAGCTCTACTGGCATATCATTAATATTTTCATGATTTTGTTGCAGTAATTTAATTTGCGTTAAACTGATCGCTTGTTGAGACTGTAACTGAGTGATATGCGCAATACGCTGTTCTTTTTCTAACGCTCGAGCATTTTGCCAAAATCCAAGCTTGATTAATCCACTAAAGACAAGCAAAGTAAATACAACCACCAGCCAATTTAACTGACTTAAATAATAACGAATATTGGCTAACTTCATATATAAACTACTACTGCAAAAAGAGAGGGTTAGGTGATTATAAAAATTATCATTGTCATGCTATTAGTCTTTATGATTTACAGCTTATTTCAAGCATTATTCATTATGAATAGGAATGATCCAAATAAACCTAGCATGTCTAAATTTATCGGCCGCAGAATAATGACCTCAGTGTTTATTATCATTCTTATATTGGTGGGCATATTAACTGGTGTTATTACCCCAAATCCTCGTCCTTATTAAAAGCTAAAATTAAATTGATTGGCACAAGAATAAAAAGAAGGTACGAAATTGACGAGAGTCAACAAGTACCTTCGATAATGTTATTGTGTCAATCGATAACAGCTTTCACTATTAAATGATGTAGACGAAAACAAACAGCATAACCCAAACCACATCAACAAAATGCCAGTACCAACTTGCAGCTTGAAAAGCAAAGTGATTTTTAGGAGTAAAATGTCCCTTAAACACTCGGATCAGCATCACAATCAACATGACAGTACCTAAGGTTACATGCATGCCATGAAAGCCAGTTAACAAGTAAAAGGTATTACCGTAAATACCACTGTCTAAATACAGTTTCATTTCATCGGCATAACCATGGGCATATTCCAAGCCTTGGCAATATAAAAATACTAAACCGAGTACAACTGTTAACCCTAGCCAAAATTTAAGTTGTGGGCGTTTATTTTTTTCAAGTGAAACATGAGCAAAATGCGCAGTAATGGATGATGTTAATAGAAGAATAGTATTAATTAACGGTAAACCATACCAACCCATAGCTGTAGTTTCAGTGCCATCAGGTGTTTTGAGTAACGGCCACATTGAAGTAAACTCTGGCCACAAAACTTGCCCTGTCATCACATTATTTCCTTCCCCACCTAACCAAGGAACAGAAAATGTTCTGGCATAAAGAAGTGCGCCAAAAAAAGCAGCAAAAAACATCACTTCTGAAAAAATGAACCAACTCATTCCTTGACGAAAAGAGTTATCCATTTGATGACTATATTTACCTGACATCGATTCAGTAATCACATTATTGAACCAGCCAAATAGCATATATATAACCAAAGCAATGCCTGCTATTAATATATAACCACCATAACCATCAGATGTCGGGCTTTTGCCAAAATTATCACTTACATAATTACCTGCGCCATACGCAATTAGAAATAAAGCAATCGCGCCTACAATTGGCCAGCGACTTTGCGCGGGTACATAATACGTTTCATATTCTTTTGTTGTCATTGTTCTTCCCCTGCGTTTAGGTATTCAACTCTAAGATTCAACCTTGCCAGTTACATCATATAAAGTGTATGACAGTGTTATTGTCGATACATCCTCAGGTAACTCTGTATCAACATAAAATTGCAATGCCATTTCGACATCTTCTTGCGCTTTTAACGGTTGTTGGTTGAAACAAAAACACTCTATTTTTTGAAAATAAATCGCCGCTCGTCCTGGAGAAACAGAAGGAACTGCTTGTCCGATAATATCGCGCATCGATTGATTTTTTGCATAAAATTTAACAAGTTTAGTTTCGCCTGGGTGCACTTTTATTTCATTCATCATCGGCTCAAATTGCCAAGGGATGCCCTTGGCCATTCGACTAATAAACTGCACAGTAATGATTCGGCTTGTATCAATGCCTTCCTCATTTACATTAGCTGCGGTTGTTGAAGTTTTTCCATTTAACCCAGTAATATCACAAAACACATCATATAAAGGCACTAGAGCAAAACCAAAACCAAACATGGCAAAAACTATTAAAACCAATTTCTTTACGGTTTTCTTGCTATTCACCTGTTGAGTATTTCTATTTTGTTCAGTGCCCGTAGTCATCTTGTTAACCTTGATTATTTTTCATCATCAATTGTTGGTGGTGTACTAAAGGTATGATATGGAGCAGGGCTAGCCACTGTCCATTCTAAGCCTTCAGCCCCATCCCATGGTTTAGCTGGAGCTTTTTTGCCACCTTTTATACATTTGATCACCACAGCTAAGAAAATAAGTTGTGATAAACCAAAGGCAAAGCCACCAATACTGACCCACTTGTTAAAATCAGCAAACTGCAAGGCATAATCAGGAATACGACGCGGCATACCTGCTAAACCTAAGAAATGCATAGGGAAGAACAATAAGTTTACTGAAATTAATGAGCACCAAAAATGCCAGCTAGCTAATTTTTCGCTATACATATGCCCAGTCCATTTAGGTAACCAATAATAAGCACCGGCATAAATTGAGAATAACGACCCTGTTACTAATACGTAATGAAAATGGGCAACAACAAAGTAGGTATCATTATATTGAAAATCTACTGGTGTTAATGCCAACATCAACCCCGAGAAGCCGCCGATAGTAAATAAGATAACAAAGGCAATTGAGAATAGCATCGGTGTTTCAAAGGTCATTGAACCTCGCCACATGGTTGCTACCCAGTTAAAGACTTTCACCCCTGTAGGTACCGCAATTAACATGGTGCAATACATAAAGAATAATTCACCAAACAGTGGCATACCTGTAGTGAACATGTGATGTGCCCAAACGATGAAGGATAAAAATGCTATCGACGCTGTTGCATAAACCATTGAGCTATAGCCAAATAATTTCTTACGGGCAAATGCTGGAATGATAGTTGATACAATACCAAACGCTGGCAAAATCATAATGTATACTTCAGGGTGACCAAAGAACCAGAATATATGCTGGAACATCACTGGGTCGCCACCACCTGCGGCATCAAAGAAGCTGGTACCGAAATAGGTATCAGTTAATAGCATGGTTACCACACCCGCAAGTACGGGCATAACTGCAATTAACAAATAGGCAGTGATGAAAAATGTCCAAACAAATAATGGCATTTTCATGTAAGTCATACCCGGTGCACGCATATTCATAATAGTTACGATAACGTTAATCGCACCCATTATTGAAGAAATACCCATTATATGGACAGCAAATACAAAAAATGCAGTACTACCATTACTATAGGTTGTTGATAGTGGTGCATAAAAGGTCCAACCAAAATTGGGAGCACCTGATTCCATAAAGAATGATCCAAGCAGAATCGCAAAAGCAAAAGGTAAAATCCAAAAGCTCCAGTTATTCATTCGAGGTAACGCCATATCTGGCGCACCAACCATCATAGGTATCATCCAATTAGCGAAGCCTGTAAAGGCTGGCATAATGGCACCAAATACCATGATCAAACCGTGAACCGTGGTTAATTGATTAAAAAAGTCTGGCTCTACGATTTGTAAACCCGGCTGAAATAACTCAGCACGGATCACCATTGCTAACGCACCACCCGTCAGTAGCATGATGAAGGCAAACCATAAATATAAAGTACCAATGTCTTTATGGTTGGTGGTATATAACCAGCGTTTAAGGCCGGTCATTTTGTGGTCATCATGATGTTCAGCTTCGTGCGAATCATGAGAGTCTTGTTCATTTATAACATCTGTAGTCATTTTACTTCCCCCCTACTTCACACTTGCAGCATCAACATCTGCAGGTTGTACTAAATCGCCAGTATCATTGCCCCAAGCATTTCGCTCAAAAGTAACAACCGCAGCTATTTGTGTTTTAGTTAATTGGCTAGCAAAAGCAGCCATCGACGGATTCTTCTTACTACCGTTTAGCACCATATCAATATGTGCAACCTTATCTCCAGTAGCCATTGGACTACCTTTCAATGCTGGAAATGTCGGTGGTAAACCTAACCCTGTCGCTTGATGACAAGCAGCACAAGCGGTGTTATAAACCGTTTCGCCCATGCTCATCAATTCATCTTTGCTATACACTTTAGTTAAATCTTCAGCAGGTTTTGTATCAGCAACAGCCTCTACCGCAGCTTTAGCTTCATTAGTCGTAACGCTAGCTCCACCGTCAGCAACGGCTTTAACGTCTGCTGCTTGTACAGCGTCACCCGTATTATTACCCCAAGCATTACGCTCATAAGTAACAACTGCAGCAAGTTCTTTCAAGCTCAATTGCTTGCCATAACCTTGCATACCAGTACCTGCTTTACCGTTAACGACAATATTAATATGTTCACTAACAGAACCTGTTGTTGCAACAGCACTGCCTTTCAACGCAGGAAATGCTGGTGGTAGACCTTGGCCATTAGGTTGATGACAGGCTGCGCAATATGCGGTGTACGTTGTTTCACCTAATTGCATCAATTCATCCATAGAGACTGAAGCATTTAATGAAGCCGCTTCTGCTGCTGCAGCATTAGCCGTTTGCTGATGCTGCTCTTCTAGCCAAGCGGCATAATCTTCTGCTGACTTAACTTCAACAACAATCGGCATAAAGCCATGATCTTTACCACAAAGTTCTGCACATTGACCACGATAGATGCCCGGTGTTGGCACTTTAGTCCAAGCTTCATTAATAAAACCAGGGTTAGCATCTTGTTTAACGGCAAAAGCAGGAACCCACCAGGAGTGAATAACATCATCAGAGGTAATCAAAAAACGTACTTTTTTATTAACAGGAATAACTAGCGGTTTATCTACTTCAAGTAAGTAGTTTTCACCCTTAGTAGTAGTCTCGCCATTTAAATTTTCATATTGCTCACGAGGTGTTGACAATACAGAATAATATTCAACATCTTGGTCAAAATATTTATAATGCCATTTCCATTGAGACCCCGTTACTTGAATGGTAATGTCTGAATCGTCATTATTTTCCATATCAATTAAGGTATTAGTCGCAGGAAATGCCATCCCAATAAGAATAACAATCGGAATTAACGTCCAAAGTATTTCCACTTTGGTACTTTCATGAAATGTTGATGCTTTAAAGTCTTTAGATTTTCTATGAAAAATCATTGACCAAAACATTGCACCAAAAACAACAACACCAATAGCAGTACAAATGTAGAGTGCCAGCATATGTAAATCATATACTTCGTTACTTACTTCTGTAACTCCTTTGGTGAGATTTAGTTGTGTATCTGCCCAAGCCACACTTGAAAAAATCATTCCAAGTAACAGCCCACCTAGGTTACGTCTTTTCACTCGACATCTCCTTCACCCTTCTAAGTTTAAAACCATGCAATATTGTGATTTTTATCACCTTTTACAGTGGTTCATTATTTTTTGTTATGTGTTTTTATTATTTTTACTGACGTTTTTTCAATCAAAAACCAAACACGCCTTTTTATTATTATTAGGTTACTTTCTATCCTAGAATTACTTAAAACTTGATCTAGGTCAATTTATAATTCAAATAGCTTGTTACATTTTTATCAATAAATACAATAGAGTATCAACTCTAACGATGCTAAAGGGCTATTATTAAAGGGCTAGCAGGACTGTTGCATTTTTAAGCATTTACTCTAAAAAACATATTTCGTTAAATTTTAATACGTTTATTTTTTGTACAAAAAACAAGCTTAAAGATGATAATGGAGAGATAAATGAGAATTATTCTTTTAAAAATTCACAGTAGAGGTGAAAAGTAAGGTTAAGTGATAATAAACACCAACTTTGGCAGTTTAAAAAGCATCCAAAGTTGGTATCAAACGGAACAGAAATTACATCCAATCAGCAGCACGGATCACTCCAACAGCGATACCTTCAATATTAAAATGCTGTGAAGTAAGGTCAACTTTAATGGGAGAAAAATCTTCATTTTCTGCATGAAGAAAAATGACATTGCCTTCACGTTTAAAACGTTTCACTGTAACATCTTCATCAACTCGCGCTACGACCACCTGACCATTTTGCACATCTGTTGTTTGATGTACCGCCAGTAAATCACCATCAAGTATGCCAATATCTTTCATACTTTCGCCATTTACTCGCAGCAAATAATCTGCCGCTGGATGAAACAGGTTGCCATCAACTTTATAGTGTTCTTCCACATGTTCTACCGCCAAAATAGGCTCACCAGCAGCTACTCGGCCAATTAAAGGTAAACCTTCAGTCTCTACAAACTGTTCGGCTAAACGAATACCTCTTGACGTACCCGGCAACATTTCAATATAACCCTTTTTAGCCAATGCTTTTAAGTGTTCTTCAGCAGCGTTAGCAGACTTAAAACCAAAAAATTCTGCAATTTCAGCTCTAGTCGGTGGCATGCCAGTATCGGTAATATTCTCTTTAATCAAATCAAAAATTTGTTGTTGACGAGGAGTTAACGGTTTGAGCTCATTCATAGATAATTTGCCTGTATTTTTGCACAGTGATAACTGTTAGTATATACAGGCTGTAAATAAAGGCAAGTCAGCATAGTGCTAAATATCACCTATTTTTTAACTCTCACACAGCTAAGATAAAACAATAACCAACTAGATAATTTAAAGTACAGCTTCTATTTGATCTTTTCTAAAAAACTTACATATCTTGATAAATTATCATCTTTACTGGTTTTCGCTATTTCAATCGCTTTACTGATTGAGCTTATAGCTTTGGTCTTACTTTTCTTTGCATAATAAACCTGAGACAGTCCGCTATAGATCTCAGCATTGCCTTTGAACTTTTCAATACCATACTCAAAATGAAATTGAGCTTTATCAAAATCATTATTTGCTAAGTAAAATTGAGCCAGCCTGTTTTGCCAATAGTTTGATTGATATCTTTTTGTCGAAAGCACATCTTGAAATTCATCCATAAAGAAATCAAAGTACTTAAAGTTATTACGCTTCCAGGACAACCAAATAAGGTTATTCTTTGTGGAGTCATCAATTTTTTCAGAAAAACTGAATCGTTTTGCTCTTTTTTTGAAGTATGCTTTTATCGCAGAAATTCCGCCAAAATCTTCAAAATGTTGAATGCTATAAAATTCTAATGAGCTAAAATTGTGATAATAATGACGGAGTCCATGGTACATAGCTAAATAAGGCAGAGATGAATGTGTTTCATTGTTAAATTTTTCATACTGCCAAACTATATTTTTAATTGGCTTTTCTTGTAAAAGCCTCTCTAATTTATCAGAACTATCGATGGTAAAAATATCTCTTACTGAATTGGCTATATAAAGGTATTTATCACTCCCTGATGGTAACGCTCTATACTCATTAATTATTTTTTCATCTGAAAATGCACCGTTAGAACTGATCGCAGCGTTGAATAGCTGATCCTTTTGAAACAACAAATAACTAGAGAAAGAACTCCCCCATTCCCAGCCGAATATGATGCGTTCATTGTTTGTTCGATATAGTTTTTCAATATGCGGAATAAGTTCATTTTTCAAAAATAATGTATATTTTTCCTTTTTTCTAGATGTTAAATCTCGTCTTTTAGGATAAACATTTTCGATGCCAATAATAATCATTTCAGGCACATCGGTTTCATTTCCAATAGATTTCTGCATTCCTACAGCAGAAGTAAAGTGCATTTGACCATCCAGAATATACAAAGTGGGATATTGATGATTTGAATGACTATACCCATCAGGTAAATGAACATAAAAGGCTCGTTCGCCACTGAGACTTTCAGAGTAGATAGTATGTTTTTCTCCAATAGTTATATCAATACTTTTACTTTGAGATGTGAATGACAACAGTAAAGCCAGTAATATTAATGCTTTATACATTTAATTCCCTTTTATTTTTAATTTTGAATTTTATTTAAGTGAGCCACAAACAGGTTAATTTCAGAAGGTTATTGTTTTTTAGTAAATAGGTTTCGCTTTATAAATAAAGCGATAGCAACAATACCAATAAAGAAAATGAACAAAATGTAAATTTCTGGCAGATGTAATGCCTTCACAACAAAACGGTCGTGTTTGGCAATGCTTGCCCATTTATCTGCACTTGCCTTAGAAAACTTAGGATCAGAAAATATCTTTGCCATGTCCCTTCGACTTCGATACTTCACAATAACAATTCTATCCCACCCCTTATCACTTAAGTCGAGCCAATTACTCCCAAATATAGGGTATGAATAATTTTGCAATAATAGCTTTACCATGACACTGCTAAATTTTTCATATGCCTCAACACCTGAAATACTCGGTGAATCACCTACTAAGTATTGTGCTTTTTCATGATATTTATATAAATTCACGGTATAGAATGCATCTCCATCATCAGACAAAAAAAAGCTTTTAAGCTCTTCCATGTCATGCCGGCCACCAGGAGCATCTGATAATTGATTGATTTTATTAATGTAGTTATCTACTTCAGTGTTCGTCATAGGTGAAGCTTTCATAAAACTAAATAATATGAGAAAAAATATGATACTTACGATTAACAGAATTATTTTTTTACTTAGTAACATTACGTATTCCTTGTGAATGTCGATCATCTAATACCTTGATTTGCTCATTAAGCTCTTTCAATTGGTATTGACTTTCAACCTTAGGCTTTATTGCTTCCAGTGCCATTTTGTAAGCAAGATCAAAGGATTTTTCAGCATCAATAACAATGTCTGGTTGGACTCCTACGCCTTCCCAGTTAGTTTTTGATATTGGATTTACCGCTTTTGATATTGGAATTGAGGCCCTAAACCCGCTGCCTAAATCAAAAAAGTATACAGGATTTGCCCCTCCACCTGTTGATTCACCAATAACAGTCGCACGATTAAGGTTTTGAAAGTTATAAGCAAACTCTTCAGCTGCTGAAAAAGTATAATCACTCGTTAAAATAAAAACAGGTACATTGGGGCGAACTTCCCCATCAACATTATCAAAGGTCCAAAATTCAGTTAACTCCTCTGTTTTCCGATTGTAGAAGCTATTTAGATGTGTTTTACCTTTAAAAAAATAACTACTAATAAATTGGATCATTACGGCGCTGCCGCCACCATTTTTACGTAAATCAAAAATAACTGCGTCAGTATCTTCAATAAATGTCATAACCGCTTTAGCCTTGGCTCTAGATGATTTACTTAAGTTATCAAACCCCCAAAAATCAATGTAAGCAACATTGCCTTTTAATATCTCTACTTTGGTAAAGCCCGAATTTTTTCGAGACAGCTTGGGAAACCAACCCTCGTAATCTTTACTTTGCTTGGTTTCCCCCAAAGGATCGCTCCACAATACTGAGAAATGACCATCGAATTCTCGAATAGTTTCTGCTAATACCTTGGCTAACTCTTTGTGTGTGCTCGCTTGCTTATATTCATTACTAACTTTCAATTTTGACAAGGCTGCTATAACTTTATCGATGTTGTCCGTTAGTACATATTGGTTAATAATTTTGCTTTGCAGTTCATTAATAGTCTTTTCTTTTTCCTTGACTGAAAGCTGCGCTGCAATAGATTGAGATGAAATAAACACAATAAAATAAACGGTGTACAAAAATAAATTTTTCATAAAAAGTCTTTAATTAATAAGTAAACTTACTGCACAACCAAGGTTGTACAAGATGTAAAGTGATGTTCGCTCAATTGATACAATGAACAAATGCGAAGTTTATAAATTCAACCTTAAATCGAGCAAATAGTATTCATAAGGCTTCTCTTCCATTTGTGCTTTATAAAGCTCTTTCAGTTTATCTTTCTTTTCTCTTGAAAGCTTGGCACTTAAAGCGATATTAATTGGCTCTGAATAACCGTAGAAAAGCGAACAGGCGATATCTTTTGATAAAGGGTTGCTGGAGTGATAAACATTAATAGGACTAGGATGATAAAAGCCATCCAGTCTATCTTTCAACAATAATTGAATACCTCTAGTCAAGACATCACTCCCTTCTATCACTTTTATATTTACAGAAGAGCGACTAAATACGGGCACTAGTGGCAAGGTGGGAGGGATGCCTATATTTAAGCCGTTAAGTGCACCTGGCGCACTCAATATAGGAATAAAGTTAGCTTTCTTAAAACAGATACCAGGGACAACGTTGAAAATAGGCTCTCCAATAATTTCTGAGCCTTTGTTGTGTTGTGCATAAGGAAAAAAAAGATCTATGGTTCCTTTATTAAGTTCTCTAACCCCTCTTTTACTCGGCATAATGACAAAAATAATTTTATCAAAACTTTTGCTGAATATATTTTGAAAATATTGCACCACAGGGCCTTTTACATGACCATTTTCTACATTAATGAATGGAGGATATTCGGCAACTGCAATTTTAAGCTCTGAAGCTTTAACAGAATTTAAAAAGAGAAAAACAACTAAGAAAGCACTAGCTGATTTATTTATTCTCGTAAACATTATTATTCCTTTGATAAAGAACGACACTAATGCCCCCTCCTAATTCATCTAGTGTCCACCCTTCCATAAGAAAGCCGGTTTTATCTTTATCGTGCCATTGCTCTCTTTTTTTATTTTTATTTGCAGGATTATCCTGCAATGTACCATGACAGCTTAAACACATAGGTTTCATTTTAACTGCCCTCATATATCTAAGAGCTATTTTTCCTTCGAATGAGTTGTTCCTCTCCAGAACTTCTTCAACATTTCCTTCTTTTATAGCTGTTAAAGCTGAGTGCTCCCAATAGTCAGGAGAGTTCAACTTGTTCCTCACTCTTTCTTCAAAGTTAGTAAATTTTATATTTAAGCCAAAGCCTCTTTCTTTAAATTTTTGTGAAAGCTGAAAAGCAAAAACTGCCGGAATAAACCCTTTAAATTCAATTTCATTATCGAGTAATAATGTACGGTTATCTTCCATCACTAACATCATTAACGTTAGTAAATTTCGCATATGTTTTTCGGTTTTATCAGGAAAAGTCTGTTTAAACATTTGCTTATATGATTCTTTTATCTTATCAATAAAAGATTGACCAAACAGCCCTTTCTTTCCAATTGCATTGCTGTTTATTAATGGTTGTTGGTTGAATATATAAACCATAGAGGCATGATAAACTTTAGCAATTTCCGTTATTTTATCTTCATCAGAGACAACAACGCTAGATAGGGCTGTTCTTATGCCCATGATAAAAATAAGTAAGAAAAGACCAAACCTAAATAGAGAAACTTTTTTCATATTTACCCCACCAATGTTGCTTTCACAATTTATCAAGAAGCCGTTACTCTCAATATAGACCGATAAGAGCTCTTCCTATAAATAATAAGTTTCCTATTATAAACCAACACGTTTCATTGAAATTACCCGACCATTTTCGAACAGCCTTTTTAAGCCAGTGACTTTTTTGTTTGTTAGTTCAACCATCAGCTAAAGTCATTATTATCAGGAAGCATAAATGTATTAGTAGATAAAGGGAACAATTGCTCAATGCTATTATCTTTAGAGCCGTCATAAAACTTCGTATTTTTCCATTATAACTCTCTGGTGTCCTAATTCACTTCTATAAACACTTTCATAAGAAGCAAGCACTTCAGTTGTTACTTCAGCCTGGTAATTTATTGCTTTCACTATATCTGAAAACTATTTGGTAGTATATTTTTCCGTCAGGATTGCTTTTAGCTAAACCTTTCAAAGCCACAGCATGAACTACATAAAGGCTTTGCCTAATTCCATTGACAAAGACCATTTATTAATTGGTGATATCGATGTATCAATAAAAAAGAGCTATCGACAAGAATTGCTTAAGCTGGTGAGTGAAAGGAGTTAGAAAAACTCTTGAAGACGACCTTTAATTCGATAGGCATAAGGTGTTTTTCTAAGGTAAGGGAGGCTAAATACCTCCCATTGTTTTAATTCAATTTAGCTTACTTATGAGAAAAATCAGCTTCACTTTTTGAGCAGCTATTGCTGGTATTCAAAACTGGCTTTAAGCTGAATATTATCAAGCGATGTGCCGAGTTGTACTTCAAATGTGCCACTTTCAGCTAACCAATCATTACTATTCACATCCCAAAAGGAGAAATCTCTTTTCGAAAGGTTAATTTTAATTTCTTTACTTTCTCCAGGCGCAACATACACCTTGGCAAAACCTTTTAACTCTCTTATTGGTCTTTCCACACTTGCCTGTTGGTCATGAAGGTACAATTGAACGACTTCAGCACCGCCAATCTTACCAATATTAGTCACTTTGGCAGTGATAACAATATTTTCATCCCCTTGAATTTTTTCGCTAGATAAACCGATATCAGAGAGTTCAAACTTGGTATATGACAAGCCGTGTCCAAAGGTAAAGTTAGGTTTGATCTTTAGTTTTTCCAACCAACGATAACCAATGAATACCCCTTCAGAATATAAACTTTCTTTCGCATTATAATCATTTAATGCAATGGCAGAATTGTCTGTTAATTTTTTAGGTAAGGTGATCGGCATTTTTCCGCTTGGGTTAACATCGCCAAACAATATTTGGGCAAATGCATTACCTGCCTCCATACCGCCATACCAACCCCAAACGATTGCTTTCGCCTGCTCTGCCCATGGCATTTCTACTGCTGAGCCTGCAACTAAAAAGACAATGGTTTTTTCGTTTGCTTGAATGAGTTTACTAATTATTTCATCTTGTGAATTAGGTAACATCATATCTGAGCGATCAATTGATTCGCGATCATCGCCATGACTTAATCCACCAAAATAAATAACCGCATCAGCCCGTTTAGCCGCAATAAGGTATTCTTCTTCACTGGTAAATAATTCACCCGGAGCATTCCACCCCAAGATGAACTCATTACGGCCATCATATTGGATTTCAAAATTATATTCGGTATTTTCTTCTAATATTATGTCATGGTTTACCTTTGATAAGCTTACCGCCCCCTCATCACTATTTTTATGAAGAATGACTATTTTATTATTAATTTTTAATTGAAAATGCCCTTTGGTTTCAACCTTTAGCTGATGTAAACCTGATTTAAGCGGCCTAATTTTGGCAGTCATAGTGATATGTTGATTTTTATCCGTATCTTTGGCTTGGAATTTAGAATCAACAATCCAAGATTGTTCTTGCAAATGATTGCGCTCTTTAGCTGAAAAATATGAAATATTCCATGCCGGTGTACCAGTCCAGTGCCTACTTACCACATAATCACTTGCTATCGCCGATAGTTCACTACTGCGAGCTCTCATAAAAGTAATGCTAACGTCAGCACCCAATCTGTTTTTCAAACCTTCAAGTGGCGTTATTTCATACAAAGACTTTACTTCTGAAGAGCCTCCGCCAGTACCGTGCTTTTTATTTGCATTAGGCCCTAATACCAAAATATTTCTCAATTTATTTGCATCTAAAGGCAGTACGGGCTGTTCAGCAATCGGATCATTTTTTAGTAGTACTACGCCCTGTGCAGCAATTTTTCTTGCCGCCATTTGATGAGCGACCGAGTTTCTTGAGCCTAGCTTACGTTCATCATCGTACATACCAATAGTGTGTTGTACTCTTAAAATACGCCTCGCCTTTTCATCGGCAACCTCAACGTCAATTTTTCCAGTTTCAATCATCTTTAGAAATGGTTTAGCAAGAAAATAATCTTGATAATCATCTACTTTTGTTCCCATTTCTAAATCAAGTCCATTTACAGCAGCATCATAAGTATTTATATCAACATGCCAATCTGTAAGCAGTACACCTTGATAACCCCATTCTCCCTTAAGAATATCCATCACTAAATGCTTACTTTGATTGGCATTAGTACCAAAGTATTGATTGTAAGCACCCATTATTCCTAATACACCCGCTTCTTTCACTGCCGCTTCAAAGGCAGGTAAATACACTTCTCTTAAGGTTCTTTCATCAGGCTTGGCATTGACACCGGTACGGTTGAGCTCTTGAGTATTTAATGCGTAGTGTTTTACGGTTGCAGCAACATCGTTGGCTTGAATAGCCTTAATTTGAGGCACAACAAGTTTTGCAGCTAAGATTGGATCTTCACCCATATATTCAAAGTTTCGACCATATAAAGGCAAACGCGCTAAATTAACACCAGGACCTAAGATAAAATCTTTTTTTCTATCTCGAGCTTCGGCGCCTAATACTTGCCCATGCAATCGCGCTATCTCGGGATCCCAACTCGCCGCTACAGAGGTAAGATGTGGCAAGTAAGTCGCATGATCATCTTTCCAATTTGCAGATGACCATGTATGTCGCTCTATTTGATGGCGAACTCCATGAGGACCGTCTGATAACCACATTTCAGGTATTCCTAACCGCTCAATAGCATTAATGTGAAATTTCCCACTAGCATGAGCAAGCGACACTTTTTCAGGCAATGTCATCTTACTTAGCATTTCGGCAACATTTTTTTCAACCGTGTCTAAGCGATTTTTTGCATCTGTGGAAGTATGTATTTTTTTGACTGCGTTACTTTCTTCTTGGCTTTCGTCAAGAGATTCATTGCTACAAGCACAAAGAAGTAGAAGGTTAAAAAAAATAGCTAGCTGCTTAATTACGTTTTTCATGATGAGCCTTTCATATTTTCACCTGTTATTACTTTCAAGTTACAGGCACTAGTTTGAATAATAATTAGTTAATTAACGTCAACTGTTGAAAAACATCAGCAGTGATATAACCTAAGTTCTTATTGCCATTAACCGCTTTGATATCAGTTGAACCAATAAAATGTTCTCGTTCTTTACTGCCATCGTTATCGCAATAGGCCAACATAAAACCGATGACTTTACCCAATGTCAGTTTAGTCGGCTTAATGTTTTTATTGAGCATACTAAAACTGTCATCATAAACGCTTACAGCTAACTCCCAGATAAGTTTATTAGGTGCTTGACGACTACGACGCCAAACACTGCGAATATGTTCATTGAGTAACACAAAGTTATCAGCCCCAGTAGAAAGCTGCTCACCAATATCAACGACTTGATTATCTAGCGCGACATGATAAGCAAAAGCATTGTAGTTAAATTGATGATTACCACCTGATGCATCTTCATCTATAAAGACCTCTAAACAATCATCATCCCAATAAAAACTTAATGGATCTGAATGTTGATCAAATAAAACATCATCAGTAATTTCTACTAATAAAAATAACTGCTGTTCATCCCAAAGTATTTTAAATTGTCCAGAAAAATCATTAGCGGTAGGTTTAGTTCCTAAAATGAGTTTGTCAATTTGTTGCCATGCAGCTCGCTGCCAACTTGCTTCATCAGCTATGCCATTAATGTTAATTGCCCCTTGGCTTTTTTTAGCCTCAAGTGCATAGGCATTAACTTGTAGAAAAATTAGAGAGATAAATACAACCACAATGGCATTCTTCATGATAATTCCTTTGCTAAATATTGTTGTACACACTGAACGATGCTCTGTTTAATTATCGCAAGTGGTGCACTTGTCTTAATGAAGGTGATATCGGCTTCACTGTCTTTGGGTTCTTCCAGTGCAGTGAATTGACTAGTAACTAATTCAGCTGAAAAAAAATGACTTTCTCGTTGCTTAACTCGACTAACAATGGTGCTTTCATCGGTAGTTAAATAAATGAAATGGCTGTTGAAATTTAGTGTTCTAAAACGGTTACGATGCTTCAATTTCAATCCCGAATAGGCGAGAACTACAGATTTATTTTCAGCATGCAAAACATTAAGTCTATTTATAATTGCTGTTATCCATGGCGCTCTCATTTCATCATCAAGAGGAAGGTTATTAGCCATTCTTTCTTTAGCTTGCGCAGAATGAAAGTCATCCGCCTCAACAAACTCATACGATAAAGTTTTAGCTACATGTTGGCCAAGGGTAGTCTTTCCACAGCCACTTACCCCCATGACAACAAATAACTTAGGTTGTGAGTTATGTGTTTTATGTGAGTGCCCTTTAGCTAAATCAATCATTAAAAGGCACTCGAATAAGCATTTGATATGTTTGTTCTGATACTAATCCTTCAAGCCTATTACTTGCCAAAAACTCCCCGTTTAATATAACTTCAACACGACTAACCTCTGACGACTTTTCAATAGTAAAATGAATATTCGCTCCCCTAAACTGGCGTATGCCGGAAAGTTTACTTAAAGAGCTTGGTAATTTAGGAGAAATGATTAATCCGTCATTTGTGCCTTTTAAGCCGCACAATTCTTCAACAATACAACGGTATAACCAAGAGATAGTTCCTGTGTTAAACAAATGACTTGAACGCCCTGCTTGCTCTGGGAATTGGTAATAAGCACCACGATAATAATTTGGTACATAAACTGGTAATTGCCCTGTTTTACTCGCTTGTTCTACTGTCGGTAAAACCTGTTTCATAACCTCAAAAGCAAGATCATTTTTACCTGCTTGATATAATGCATAAACGTAGAAAATAGCGGCATGATTGTATACCGAACCATTTTCTGAAACCCCCGGATGTTTCTGAGTAATCCTGCCAATATCTTCAACCATCTCGGTGTAACTAGGTGCTAACATCATCACACCAAAAGGTGTCATCAGCTGAGAAGTAATTGCACTTATCATCAGTTGTTGTTGTGAATCATTGGTTGCGCCACTTAACATTGCCCAACTTTGTGGATTAAGGTAAATTTTTCCTTGAGCATCCAGTTCAGTACCAAAAACCCTCCCCTCATCAGTAATGCCACGAGCAAACCACTTGTTATGCCAAAGGTGTTGGTTTACTGCTTTATTGATTGATTGAGCAATATCACGATAGTTAGATAGCTTTTCTCCATTTAAATTAACATGATATTGCTCACATAATTGACACCAAGTATTAATTGCATATGCAGTCGCAAGCGATAACCAAGCGGAAACTCCTTTACCTTTATAGCCCACCATATTCATCGGATCACACCAATCACCTTGTTCGATATAACTTAACCCTCGATGATCTCTAGCTTTAATCAACCAATCTAAGGCCAACTCAATATGTGCAATAAAACTACTGGCTTTCTTTGTATCGGAAAAAGGTATTTTTTCATGCAGTAAATCTATGTCTGCAGTTTCGTTTAAATAAGCTGCTAAACAAATGGGCAACCAAACACAATGATCAGCATGGGGCACTTGATTGATATATTTCAGCTCAGCAGTTTCATGCAGTAAAATACCATCGGGCATAGCACCATTACTTTGTTGTTGCGATAAAGCCAAAATAAAGGCTTGCCGAGTTACAGTATAATCAATATAAGCCATGCCCATACTGTCTTGTAGAAAGTTACGTGTTTGAGGGTCAGTCGATAGCCGATTAACATCTCCGTGATAAAACATTTGTCGAGGCAACCAATGGTTAACAAAATCATCAAAAGCATGGTCGTCCGTTTCGATCACTAAACAGCCTTTTGCTTGGGCGACGTATTCATCATATTCTTGCTGTGCTTGTTCTGTTTTGTCTTCACCAAGGTATTGTTTACTCAGCATAGCCACTTCGATTTCATCTTTTGCTGGACCAAATATAAACTGAAAATCAGTTTGTTCAGCTGCTCGTAATGTTTCTCGAAATTGCAGTACTGCTACAGGTGTTTGATATCGTGCTTCAACATTATGCAATTTTTCTGACATTAAGGCATCTGGGCTATGTAAACCTCCCTCTCCTTCAAACACTGACTGATCACCGTGCCAAGCTGTAGGTTTTTTATTAGCAATGAAAAATGTTTTATCTTTTAATGTTTGATTTTTAAAGTACTCATCTACTTTTTGATATGGGGTCACTGAACTGGCAATAATGCCATTAAGTTGATTATTAAAGGTCGCAGATTGATTCATCCACGACATATAGCCAATAGAAAAATAAGGATAAATACTTATATTTCGTGTATTTGATCCTAAATTTTTTACTGACAAACTCCAGCGTTCCACAACGTCGGTTGTTGCTAAACTAAAGCTGATTTTTATTTCAAGCTCTAAATGTTCAACTTGCCACTGAATCATACTGCTTGATACCGTGAAGTTATATTTATCTAGTGCTACTCGCATCGGTTCATATGGCACCGAAAACGTTTTTTTGTCATCCTCATCTTTAATATAAAAAAAACGTCCAGGGTGATGAGTAAAATAGCTATGTTCCGGCTGAATAAAGCTTTTGGCTTCCATATTCACTGCTCGTGAATATTTACTTGGCTCAGGTTGCATAAATTGAGCATTAATATAGCCTCGACAATTCATTTGCACCACCATCTTCGAGTTCCATAAAAAACCACTTGCCTGAGGTAAACAAGTAGGGCTGTTTAAAGAAATATTCGAATTAAAGCCTGAACAAGTATCGGTTGTAGATGCACCACCTATATTGATGTTAAACATTTACTCTGCCTACTCCACTTACATTTTGTACATCATCATCTTGTGTTTCAGTGCTTGATGAACCGCCCTTTCTTGAAGCTAGTTCCTCTTGTAAATGTTTTAACTTGTGATCATTGAGCGGATAAAACCAAATAATAGGGACCGCAATTGCCGCAAACACTGCGGGGATCAAGGTCATTAACAGCACAATGCCATGTTCAGAAGCACCTGATTGTGCTTGGTTAGCAACATAGCCGAGTGAAGCCAACATCCAACCAATCAGCGCACCAGCTAATGCACCGCCAAGTTTTTGAGCAAAAGCGGCTGCTGAAAATATCATTGCGGTGGCACGCCTTCCAGTTTTCCACTCTGAGAAATCGGCAGTATCTGCATACATTGAAAAAACTAACGGTGACTTAGGTCCAAGTGCGAGACCTATCATGATTTGTAGTGCAAACATTAACGGAATGTTATTGCTTGGTACGAAATAAAATGTTGCTGATAATATTGCAACAATTGTCATTAACGACATTAATAAACGTCGTTTATCAAAAAACCGAGTCAATATTGGAGTAACAGCCGCACCTATCGCTAAAGCAATCATGTACGCCATGGCAAAGCTGCCGATAAGATCACTGCGCTGAGCATAGTATTTAAAATAAAATGTTCCTGTACTACCTCGCAAAGATATAGTCATCATAATGATCAATGCCAAAGAGAAAAGTACCAACCAAGGCTTGTTGTCAGTTAAGTCTTTTAAGTCTTGAAATACCGGTGTTTTTTGTTGCTCTGGCGGAGAAATTCGTTCTTTAGTGCTGAAAAAAGTAATGACAAATAATAGGCTAGCTATAGCGCCATATACCATCATGGTGTATTGCCAGCCACTAGCTTCATTGCCCTGTCCCAAATACTCAACCAGCTCAGGAGTAAAATATGCAACGAAACTACCACCAGAGAAAGCGCCAATGAATCGAAAGCTGGTAAGCGCTGTTCTTTGCTGGGTATCACTAGTGACTACGCCCAATAATGCGCCATAAGGTACATTAATAAAAGTATAGGCAAGCATCATGAAAATATAGGTGACATAAGCCCAAATGAGTTTATTGCTGTCACTAACATCAGGAACAGTAAAGGTTAATACACCAGCTGCCACCATAGGAATAATTCCCCATAACAGGTAGGGGCGAAACTTGCCAAACCTAGTTTTTGTCCTATCCGCTAGAGCTCCCATCATGGGATCAGAAAAAGCGTCAATCAACCGAGTGACTAGCATCATAGTACCAACAGCAGCTGCAGGTAACCCAAAGACATCGGTATAAAAAATAAAAAGAAAGACATCAAAAATGCGCCAGTAAAAATTTGATGCTACATCTCCACAGGCATAACCCAGCTTTTCTTTGATACTAAGCATTATTTACATCCTCTATATATTTTAGTCTTTTCTTACATTGTATAAGCAACATTTTTGCCCATTTCAAATGCCATGACATGCGTTATAATTGATTTAATAATACTATTAACCACTCAAAAATGTAAGCGCTTACAAATTATACTTATTTTTTTTGCATTACAATAATTATTTACTCAATTTGCAACTTAAACCACGCAAGCTATTGAATATTAGATTATTTAATTAATTTTTATTTTGAAAAATATTGAGAGTCAGATGTATGAAATAGCAACAAACATTGTGTATTTATTAATTAATTTAAAATTTATATTGATCTCATCCCATGAATAAACTAACTTAGATGTAAGCGCTTTCATTTGTTGTCAAATAATCCCTTACACACGGTGTTTTAATAATGGATGGAAGCGCTTAGCTCAATATATAATTATAAAAGATGGTTTTTAAAGCCTGGAGAGATAACATGATTCAGAAGACTTTCACTAAAACAAAGGTGGCAACTAGTTTGTCATTGATATTAGCAGCAACAGCAATGCCTGCCATATCAGCCCAAGAAGTTGACAAACAAGTAAAAGAAAAAGAAATTGAAGTAATTCAAGTCACCGGTATTCGTGGTAGTAGCAAAGCATCAATTAATGCTAAACGCTTTGCAACTTCACAAGTTGATGGTATCGCGGCTGAAGACATCGGTAAATTACCTGATGTCACCATTACAGATTCACTGCAACGCATTTCTGGTGTGCAGGTTGAACGAGTCGCTGGTGAAGGTGGCCCAGTTCAAATTCGAGGTTTACCTCAAATTGATACCACCATGAATGGTGAAGTCTTTTTGAGCGCAACAACTATTGACTCTTCAGGCGCAGATTTAGGTGATTTACCTGCACAACTATTCTCTGGTGTTGATGTATTTAAATCAGCAACATCAAGTAATACTGCAGCAGGAATCGCCGGCTCTATCGATTTAAAAACTCGCCGCCCTTTTGATTTAGACCAAGGCTTTACTTTTTCTGGTGGCGCAGAAGTGACTCAAGGTTCGATCAGTGAAGAAACTGACCCTACTCTTAACGGCTTAGTGAGTTACAACGCTGAAAAATGGGGTTTTTTAATCTCTGCTGTAACTTCAGAAGTGAATTTAGCTACCGATTATAATGGACATAACGATACCTCTGAAAACGGCGGTATTGGTTGGACAAATAACAATTTTGCCTGGGGTGGAACTCCTAGTGATGGTTCAACCACGCATAATATTGTTCCACATGGTTTTACTGCTTTTCAGAAGACAGAAGAACGTAAACGTGATGCGTTGCAATTATCTTTTCAGGCGGATTTAGGTGAAGGTTTTGAGTTAACTGCTGATTATTTTTATACACAACAAGACCGTTTTAATGCCCGTCGTGGTTTTAACCACAACAGTCGCTGGCAGGGATACAATAATTATGCTTTTCCCACTGGCTTAACTGGTGATACTTTTACAGATGCTAACGGTGATGCTTGGCAAGGTGTGAACGCCTTTGCAATGAACCCGTACAGAATGCAATCATTTACTCAAGTGAATGTGAATGAAGAAAAGTCACAAAACCTTAACTTAGAGCTAAATTTCGACAATGGTGGTGCATTAACGGGTCAAGTACGTGCAACTCATGCCAAAGCAACCGCTAAAATGCGTCATGCTTATGGCGAAGGCGATATGTTAAGTATTGATCAAGGTACAATAGTAACTGGACCTGGTGGCTTCTTACCTGCGGAATACTGTGGTGCTGATGATGAAATTATTGGCGATTTAGGTGGCTGTTACGGTAGTTTCTCTCAAGGTATTGAAGATGACTCATTTATGATCACCCACGATGCTTCCGGTGAATTCCCAGTATTTGGTGGCTTTGATCAAATGGTTAACGGTGGCAAAGGAATGATGACGGTAGCTGACTATATGGCTGACCTTGATTCTTACCATATTGGCGCTTTTTCATCAGAAGGTAATACTGATGATGAAGGTGAAATGACAACCTTTAGCACCAAGTGGAATTATGCGTTTGAAGACGGCTTAATTACTAGTGTTGATTTTGGTTTGCGCTTTAGTGAACGTAGTGTTGATCATGACCAATTCACTTATACATCTGATTTTGGTGATGGTTGTGATATTGCTCAATGGAAAGCGGTTGATCAAAACTACAATGGTGCTGCTGAAGGTGACCCATGTTATCAAGTAGCCGGTACTGGTGAAATGATCGATGGTACTTGGACGCCTTATACGTTATTAAACCCTACATCTTTAGATCAATACGCCACAGTTTCTTGGCAAACAGACTTCGGTAACGTTAAGGGTATTCCGGGTGTATGGTCCATTGACCCTAGCAATTTCCGTAATCCGAGAAAATGGCACGAACAAACCTTTGGCAATGTTGCTCGCACTGAAAATGGTGGCGAAACTTATGATGTTGAGCTAAAAGAGAGTACCTATTTCATTCAAGCAAACTTTGAATGGGAAGACTTAACCGGTAATGTTGGCATGAAGGTAGTAAACACCGATCTTTATGTAAAACAAAATTTAGTTGGTCCTAATTTGCCACATTCAGGTTTAGGTCCTGATATTGGTGATGCAGTTACTGAACGTAGCTATACTGATTATTTACCTTCATTAAACCTAGCTTATTCAGCCACTGAAGACATAGTCTTACGTGCTGCTTGGTCTAAAAACATGCAAGCACTCGATTTATCTCAATGGGGTAAAGGTAAGCGTGTTGGTATGACGTTCAATAATGATTGTGGTTGTATGCGTGTCAATGGTGGTGATTTATTAGGTAATCCAGAGTTAAATCCATGGCGTTCACAAAATTACTCACTATCAGCTGAGTGGTATACCGGTGATGCTTCTATGGCTTATATTGCAACTTACGGCATCAAAATCGATGAATTCACTAAATCAAAAGTTCTTATGATTGACGAACCCGATTCTGATGGTATGAGTCGTGGTCCATGGCCATTTAATGCCACAGTTCAAGGAACAGGTGGTGATGTTTCTGGTTATGAAATTGGTGCTAAAATCGCTTTTAGTGATTTCCTAGGTACAGATAGCATTTTAGCTAACGTTGGTCTTGACGCTAACTACACCTATAGTGATAGTTCACAAGAAGATACAGACGTAAAAGGTAATGATTTACCATTTGTCGGTATGTCAGAAGATACCTACAACTTAGTACTTTGGTATGAACAAGAAGAATTCTCAGCACGTTTAGCCTACAACTCTCGTAGCCCTCGTTTAATTACCTCAGGCTTTGGTAATGGCGGAGTAGGTGGTCAGTCACTTTATCAAGACGATTACGCACAACTTGATTTTAATGCCACTTATAACTGGGATGAAAACATTAGCTTTTATGTTAATGGTTCAAACATCACCGAAGAATACCAGCAAACTTACATCGAATTTTCGGGACAAAAAGCGTTCCAAAACGTCTATGAAGCACGTTGGACAATCGGTACACGAGTTACATTTTAAGCTTAACTAAAATGATTAACTAAACGTATAAAAACCGTCATAGTGTGCTATGACGGTTTTTATTGTTTGTATTAGGTGAATTTATGACGGAAATAAAACAAGTTAAACGCATCGTGATCGTTGGTGGAGGCACGTCTGGTTGGATGACTGCCGCTGCATTAAGTCATCAATTAAAAGATAAATCAGTTGATATTACGTTAATTGAATCGAGTGCTATGGGCACCATTGGCGTTGGCGAAGCAACAATTCCAACCTTGCGTCGCTTTTATCATAAATTAGGTTTAACCGATATTGACGTTATCAAAGCGACCAATGCCACTTGTAAATTAGGCATTGAATTTAAAGGCTGGTCGGGCGATGACTCTACTTTTATCCATCCTTTTGGCTTATATGGCCAAGCGGTCAACCATATTCCCTTCCATCATTATTTTACCAAGTTACGACAAGCAGGTGATAATACACCGCTTGCTGACTATTCATTAGGTGTACTTTTAGCTAAACATAATAAATTTACTCAACCACCAAAACAGCCCAAAACTCAACTAGAAGTTTTTGACTGGGCACTGCATTTTGATGCTAGTTTATTTGGCAATTTAATGCGTAATTATGCTAAAAACAAAAACGTTAAGCTAATCGACAGTAAAATTGTAAATGTTGAATTAACTGAACAACATGGTGAAATTTCCAGCTTACATCTTGAAAATAAACAAATAGTTGAAGGCGATTTATTTATAGATTGTTCAGGCTTTAAGGGGTTATTAATCGAACAAGCCATGCAAACCGGCTATGAAGATTGGAGTCATTATTTAGTTTGCGATACTGCCGTTGCGGTGCAAAGTCAATTAGTTGGCCAACCCATTGCTCGTACCATAGCTCATGCTCAACAAGCGGGTTGGCGCTGGCAAATCCCACTACAAACCCGTATAGGTAATGGCATGGTTTATAGCAGTCAATTCACCAATAATGAACAAGCCCTTGATAGCTTACTCAGCAATATTAAAGGAGACATTATTACTGAGCCACGTTCATTTTCCTTTACTCCTGGGCGCCGCAAGCTAGCATGGAATAAGAACTGTATTGCCGTCGGTTTATCTTCTGGATTTCTCGAGCCGTTAGAAAGCACGAGTATTGCCTTGGTCGAAACAGCAATAGAGAAAATATGTTCTTTTATAGCAAAGCCTGAATATAACCAAGAAGATATTGATAAGTTTAACTATGCCACCGCCCAAGAATATGAACGAGTGCGTGATTTCATCATTTTGCACTACAAACTCAATGGCCGTACCGATTCCCCCATGTGGCAACATTGTCGTGATTTAGCTATTCCACAGCAATTAACCGATAAAATAAATGCCTTTAAGACAGAAGGAAAGCTGATTAGTTTACCATGGGAAATATTTGGTAATGACAGCTGGCTAGCAATTTTTGATGGCTTGAAGTGCACGCCAGCAACCTATGATAAAAGTATTGACAAGTTTTCCAATGAATTTTTAACTGAGCAATTAGCCAAGATGAGTGCTGGAATTAAAAAAACTGTCGACAATACACAAACACATGCTGATTTTCTTACCCGTCATTGTGGCTTTGGAGAACAAAGATGAAACCAACAAGAAATCCAATTGAAAAAATCGTCATTGTCGGTGGCGGCACAGCAGGCTGGTTGGCAGCTGCTACCATAGGCAATTTATTTAAAAATACTGACTTAACCATTGAGTTAGTTGAGTCTGATGATATCGGTATTGTTGGTGTTGGTGAAGCAACTATTCCTCCTTTGATCACCATTTTGGAAAGTTTAAATATTGATTTAATCGATTTTATTAAAGAAACCCAAGCGAGCTTTAAACTCGGTATTAAATTTGATGACTGGAAGAACGTTGGCGAGTCATACTTTCACCCCTTTGGCACAGTTGGACAAAGTATTAATGGCTATGACTTCTATCAATGTTGGTTAAAATGTCAAGCAGAAGGAGATACAACCCCATTAATGGCGCATTCTCCTGAATCGGTATTATCAGAGCAAAGTAAGTTTTTCTTACCACATCAGGCTCAGCAAACACCTTTAGCTAGAGCATTTTATGCGTTGCATTTAGACTCTGCTTTAGCCGGAAAATATTTAAGAAAGTATGCAGAAAATCTAGGCGTAATCAGAACTGAGGGCATGGTTGAAAACGTTACACAAGATGAAAAAGGTAATATTGCCAACTTGACCCTAAAGAGTGGGCAAAAAATACCAGCTGATTTTTTTATCGATTGCTCGGGTTTTAAAGGCTTATTAATTGAAGAAACCCTTAATACCGGCTTCGAATCTTGGGCGAAATATTTACCCTGCAATAAAGCCGTAACGGTACAAACAAAAAATGTCGGTAGTACAGCCCCTTTTACTACTTCTACAGCAAAAGAAGCTGGCTGGATGTGGAAAATACCACTGCAACATCGTACCGGAAATGGCTATGTTTTTTGCGATAAATTCATCAGTGACGAGCAAGCAACTAAAACTTTATTAGAGAATATAGAAGGTGAGCCTTTAACCTCACCAAGGATTATTCCCTTCAAAACAGGCATGCGTAAGCAATCTTGGGTTAAAAACTGTTTATCATTAGGCTTAGCTCAAGGGTTCATTGAGCCACTAGAATCTACCGCCATTCATTTAGTGTCCAAGTCGATTGCTATTTTTGTTCGTATGTTTCCAACAAAAGAATGTAATCAACCGCTTATTGATGAATACAATCGGAGTGTACGAGCAGATTACGAAGAGATCAGAGATTTTTTGGTGCTTCACTACTGTGAAACATCAAGGCAAGACAGTGCATTTTGGCGTTGGTGCAAATCAATGGATATTCCAAAAACATTACAGCAAAAGATGGAATTCTTTAATGTCGCTGGAGGTTTAACCATTCGTGAAGATGAATTATTTCAGTCAACAAGTTGGTATGCTGTGCTTGACGGTTTAGGTGTAAAACCTGACGGCTATAACCCAACGTTAGATACATGGGAGCCAGAGAAACTCAAAGGAATTTTAGCTCAGGGAAAAAAAGGATTAGCTGATATTACCAAGCAGCAACCCTCTCATGATGAATTTATCAAGAGGTTTTGTCAGGCTCCTGAATTATAAACAGTTAAAGTCGATTGAAGACTGTAAAATGAGTGTTTAAAAAAGCTCAATACAGTCTTCATCTTCATCTGCTTTTGAACGTTGATCTTGTTTAAATTCTAATAATGCTTGCTCTATCGACATACCTGAAAGCACGTTATCAAACATCTTTCGCTCTTCTTCCATAGTATATTTACTTCGAATTGATTCCTGTAATTTTTTCCACTCTATGGGTGAATATAACAATGCAGGGTCTCCAATTAATTGTGATAACGAATGCAAGCTTTGACTTACATGGTCAAGGCGCTGTGATAATTTATCATAAAATTGAAAAGCAATAATTGAGGTATGTACTTTATCTAATGCTGTTGTTGCTGAACCTTCAATAATGATCTTCATTTTATCACCATTGACATCTTCATCATTAATATTCGATACAGAAGCTTTGATATCGCTCAAATTAGTTGCTAATGCGGTAAATGAACTAGAGAGTGTAGTAACGGAAGCATTACCTTCACTCATAGATTGTTCCAACTGAGCAACTGAAAGATTGAGCATCAAAACTGTTTCTTTTAATTGGCTCCAATCTAAATCTGGTCTGGCTGAAGTTGAACCTGCATATGAACTCATCTTTTATTTCCTTATAAGGTATTAAAATATAACTATAGAAGAAAAATTCAATATTTCATGAAACTATTCGTTTAAAGGGTTGTTAAAATGACTTCTGCTTTACTTTACAACCAATCAAACCGTAATAAGCAATAAATAAATAACACAAAGTTGGCAAAAGAAAGGCGAGTTGAATGCCAATCTTATCAGCTAAAAGTCCTTGAAAAACTGGAATAATAGCCCCTCCAACAATCGCTAAGCACAAAATTCCTGAACCTTGGCTTGTATGCTTGCCTAGACCATTTATCGCCAAACTAAAAATTGTTGGAAACATAATAGAGTTACATAAACCAACTAATAAAATAGCCACCATAGCGACTGTTCCCGAAGAGAAACAAGCCGTTAAAATCAATACAATTGCCCAAACAGCATTAAAACAAAGCGCTTTACCGGCAGCTATTTTTCGCATGACAACGGCTCCAACAAACCGCCCAACCATTGCTCCCCCCCAATAATAAGCAATGTACTTTGCCGCCTGAGATTCTTCCAGATTAGCAATGCTTGATTCAGCAAAAAAACTTACCAAAAAGCTGCCAATTGAAACTTCAGCGCCAACATAAACAAAAATACCAATTGCCCCCAATACTAAATGGCTATACTGCCAAGCACTACCATCATCACTTGTTAGATTAGTTTTTTCGTCATTTTCGACAACTGACATTTCAGGCAATTTCAACCATGCAAAAATAGCTGCTAGTCCCAACAACATTGCCGCAAGCAGCAAGTAAGGCATTTGTACTGATTCAGCGCTTGATTGTGCTGACATCACCTCAGTAGCATGATTCAAAATTAATATCGCACCGAAAAATGGTGCCAAGGTTGTTCCTAAAGAGTTAAAGGCTTGTGTCATGGTTAAGCGTGAAGAGGCTGTTTTACTATCCCCTAGCATACTAACATATGGGTTTGCAGAAACTTGCAATATAGTAATCCCACTAGCTAGAACAAATAATGCAAAGAGGAACATAGGGTAACTGTGCAATGAACCAGCAGGATAAAAGCAAATACATCCAACCGCAGCAATAGATAAGCCCAATACGATACCTCGTTGGTAGCCAAATTTTTTAACAAGACTACCTGCAGGTAATGAAACCAGAAAATAAGCGCCAAAAAAACAGAATTGAACCAGCATTGCTTGGCTATAAGAAAGATCAAATATGCCTTTTAAATGCGGAATTAAAATATCATTCAAGCAGGTGATAAACCCCCACATAAAAAATAAAGAGGTAAGTGAGAAAAGAGCAAAAGTATAGTTATCCCCAGTATTATTTCTTTCTAAAACTGCCGAATTCAATTCCATAGTAATAATTTCCCCTGCGGTATATATCTTGGTATTTTTCATTTATAGCAACCTGCGCTCTAAAGTACAAAAATATCTTATTGTTTAAATGTGTCGTTTTAAATTTTTTGTTTTAAAGAAAAGCATTGACCTTAAGTTAAGAAACCACTAACCTAAATGTAAGCGCTTACATATTATTAAAAACGATTTTGAATAAATTTTCAATCTTTTTGTAAGTACCAATATTTAATCAATGATATTTAAAGCGGATTTACTTTTAAATAAGCTATTTTCAATGGGTATATTTTTAATGACAGAAACTCTTTCTTTGCCTAAAAACTCTACAATGCTATCAAGAAGCTTTATTTATGGCGTGGCCACTGCATCTTTTCAAATTGAAGGTGGTGCAGACTCTCGACTTCCATGCATTTGGGACACTTTCTGTGATACACCTAATAAGGTAGTTGACGGCTCTAATGGTACTGTCGCTTGTGACCATTATAATCTGTGGCAACAAGACATCGCATTAATTGATTCATTGAATGTTGATGCTTATCGTCTGTCCATCTCTTGGCCTCGTGTTATCCACGCTTCGGGAGAATTAAACCAAACAGGCGTCGATTATTACCTGAATATTTTAGATGAACTAAAAACGAAAAACATTAAAGCATTTGTCACACTATACCATTGGGATTTACCACAGTATTTAGAAGATAATGGTGGTTGGCTAAATAGAGAAACCGCTTATAAATTTAGAGATTACGTTACATTAATCAGCAAAGCATTTGGTGACAGAGTTTATGCTTATGCAACGCTGAACGAACCTTTCTGTAGCGCTTTTTTAGGGTATGAAGTCGGCGTGCATGCGCCTGGAATTGTCGGTAAACAGTTTGGTAAAAAAGCAGCACATCATTTATTGCTCGCACATGGGTTAGCGATGGAATCATTAACAAAAAACAGCCCAAATACCTTAAACGGAATTGTGCTTAACTTTACTCCTTGTTACCCGGAATCAACTTCTTTAGCAGATAAGACAGCCAGCGATTTTGCCGATGACTATTTTAATCAATGGTATATCAAACCGTTATTTGATGGGCAGTATCCAAAAATAATGGCGGAATTGCCTAAAAAACATCATCCAGATATCCATCAAGGCGATATGGAGATCATTTCTCATGCAAATGACTTTTTAGGTGTCAATTTTTATACCCGAGCAATTTATCGTGCAGATGAACAAGAGCACTTCGTTCAGATTGATCCACCTGCTCCAAGAACTGATATTGGCTGGGAGATTTATCCAAAAGCCTTTAGTGAACTATTAATTTCATTGAATAAAAAGTATACATTACCTCCTATATATATAACTGAAAATGGTGCTGCAATGGCAGACAAACTCGTTGATAATGAAGTCCACGATGTTGATCGGATTGAATACTATCAACAACATCTCAACGCAGTAAATGATGCCATTGAGCACGGAGTTAACATTCAAGGTTATTTTGCCTGGAGTTTAATGGACAACTTTGAGTGGGCTGAAGGTTATTTAAAACGATTTGGTATCGTGCATGTAGATTATGAAAGTCAAAAAAGAACCACTAAGGCGAGCGGAAACGCTTATAAGACATTGATTAGCAATAGATAGCCTGAGCAATCAAGATTACTTAGATAAACGAATTGGAATAACAAATGACTAAACTCCCCTTTTATGAAAAAGTTGGTTATGCCATGGGTGATGCTGCAGCCAACTTGGTTTGGCGTGGTGCCTTAGCCTACTTGGCAGTATTTTATACTGATACCTTTGGTTTAACGGCAGCAGCGGCTGCCATGTTATTTTTAGTTGTTCGTTTATCCGATGGTGTCACTGATATCATTATGGGCATGATTGGTGATAGGACTAATACACGCTGGGGTAAATTTCGCCCCTGGATATTATGGTCAACACCTTTTCTAGCCTTGTTCATGGTGCTTTGCTTCACCACTCCTGATTTTAATGAACGAAATAAACTTATCTATGCTTATGTAACCTATATTGGTTTGACGTTAGCTTATACGGTTAATAATGTGCCTTACTCAGCATTAATGGGAGTAATGACACCTAACGATAAAGAAAGAACCAGTTTATCTGGCTTTCGTTTTGCTGGTGCATTTGCTGGTGGATTACTAGTAATGGGGTTCCTTCCTGACTTAGTCGCCTATTTTGGTGACGGGAATGATGCTAAAGGTTATCAAAGTACAATGTATTTATTTGCGGGTATTTTAATCGCCTTAATGGTCATTACCTTTACCACTACAACAGAACGAGTCAATCCTCCACTTGATCAATCAACGAGTTTAAAATCAGAATTGGCTGATTTATGCAAAAACTTACCTTTCATCATTTTACCCTTACTTGCCGTGACACTGTTTTTCTATTATCGAGATGTTTATAGCGGTCTGTTTTTTGTCATCGTGATGTTTACGATGTATTGGTTCATTAAGAAGTTACTTAATAGTTCTTCAGAATCTATGAGCGGAACTCAGCAAGATATGGTTGATTTGCTGACCAACAAACCTTGGTTAATTTTACTAGGAATGGGTTTTTTAACCATGATGTTTAACGGCATCAAGTATGGGGTGATTGCTTATTACTTTAAATACCAAGTAGGTGATGAGCTACTGGCCGGAAAATACTTTATCGGCTTGCTCATTGTGTCGATCTTAGGGGCATTATCAACGCGGTATTTAGCAGAAAAATTTGGTAAACGCACACTTTTCATTATTGCTCTACTGCTCAGTGGCATACTGACAACGGCTTTTTATTGGGTGCCTAATGGCAACATCAATGCCATTTTCATTTTGGGTTGCAGTGCAGAATTTTTTGCTGCAATTATGCCAACGCTATTTTTTACTATGCTCGGAGATTCTGCCGATTACTCTGAATGGAAAAATGGTCGACGAGCCACCGGATTAATATATTCGGCAGGAACATTTGTACAAAAAACAGGTGGCGGCTTTGCGGGGGCATTAGTACTTGTAGTACTAGCAAGTTATGGTTATGACGGTATGGACAAAAGTACTATTGAAGCTTCCTTACCTGGTATGCAACTATTAATGAGCTGGATCCCTGCAGCTTTTGCTTTTGCAGCCGCAGCTTTAATGATGTTTTACCCCTTAACCAGTGAGCAAAATCAACGTATTGGTGAAACATTAGCACAACGCAGAACATCGACAGCCAGTGTTTAATTTCTTTTATGAGCTGTCTATTTTTGAAATAATCAACGCAATGGATTGCACCCGAAATAAGAGCAATAACATCATTCATATTTATCATGAATGAGTAGCCACTGGCTTAATTATAAGTATCTATGTTAGTATTTTACCATTATCTTTTCTGGTAATTTCAATCGCAATTAAGGCTGTTTAGGAAGATCATGGCAACAATTTACGAAGTTTCAGAGCTTGCTGGGGTTTCTTTAGCAACTGTTTCTCGCGTCATCAATAAAAATACTAAAGTGAGTGAAAAAACTCGCAATAAAGTATTAGATGCCATGTCAAAACTTGGGTACCGTCCTAACTCTATTGCCCAGTCATTGGCATCAAATAGATCAAACAGTGTTGGCATATTAGTTTCGGAATTGCACGGCCCATTCTTTGGGCAAATGATGGCGGGTATTGAAGCAGAGCTTAGAGCTGCAGGAAAGCACGTTATTATCACCACAGGTCACAGTGAAGAAGAAAAGGAAAAAGATGGCATAGAGTTCCTGATCAGCAGGAACTGCGATGCTATCATTCTACACGTAGAAGCAGTAAGCGATGAATACCTAATAGATTTATGTAAAGGCAAAATGCCGGTTTATTTGATGAGTCGGCTAGTTGATGGTTTGAGTGAAAACTGCATCAGTTTAAATAACGAATTAGGTGGTTATTTAGCAACTCAAGCTATCATTAAGCAAGGGCATGAAAAAATTGCTTATATTGCCGGGCCACAATTTAAGCCCGATTCAAAAGACCGTTTAGTTGGCCATCAGCGTGCCCTTGCAAGCCACAATATCGCATTTGATGAAAACTTGTATTTTGAAGGTGACTTTAAAGAAACCGGCGGTAGTGAAGGGTTAAAACATTTTATCGAGCAAACACAAACTTTTAGTGCCTTAATATGTGCTAATGATGAAATGGCATCTGGCGCAATAACTTATGCCCGAGAGCAAGGCTTTGCTTTACCTGATGATCTTTCCATTATTGGCTTTGATAATATAATTTTTGCTCGACATACCTACCCTAAGCTCACTACTATTGATAATCCAGTGAATGAAATGGGGCATATGGCAGCAAAACTTGTATTAAAAAATGTCTATCAACATCCAGACCTATCAATTACTCATTCTTTTAAACCAACACTTATAACAAGAGATTCGCTAGTAAAGAATCACAAATAGAAGCTAACTTTAGATGCTTTTAGAAGAATGTATCAAACAGAAGTAACGCAAAATTCCCCAATACTTTAATTTTTCTTAAAAATAATGAGCGTATGGTTTTATCAAAACAGTGATGACATTACGTTCATCAGTACTTTCATTTTATGATTTTCTTACCCATTATTGCATTATCCTTCATAAAATATCCCCCTCATTTAAATAGTTCACCATGTGCTCTTCAACTTGGTAGAAGCATGAAAAATATAATTAATTTGTGGAAAAAGCAAGGGTAAATATTGCTTAAGGAAAAATTAATTCTATTTATAATGCGACCCTTTTTTATCCTCAATTGTCTTACCTATTAACATCGACGTTTTTTCAAGTTCGATGTTGAATAGAAATGGTAATTTTTCAATATATTTGCTATATATTAACAATAAATCAACATTCAAGGATCGACTATGAAAGCATACTTATCAACAATAGTTATTATCTTATCTACATTGTTAGTTTTTTCACTACCCGTAGTATCAGCTGCTGAAAGTAATTGTGCACAAAGTGAGTGTAACGAAGAAATAATACAATTAACCAAATTTGCTAAACATGGCAGCCCTCATGCGATGGCAATGTTAGGGGTATTTTACTTCCATGGAGAAGGGATTAAACAAGATTACAAAAAAGCGGCAAATTGGCTGCAGCACGCCAGTAAGAAAGACTCTGCCCAAGCTCGTTATTATTTATCTTTAATGTATCGTGATGGATTATATTATAAACAAGATATTGAGAAGGCAAATTGGTATTTAACCCGTTCGAGTAATGGCGGTTTTGTTCTAGCCTTAGTAGATAAAGGGGTTGAAAGTTACCTTGCCGCTCAAGCAAATTCGTCGCCTGAAAAATACATTCAGGCATACCAATATTTTGAGAAGGCAGCTGCGCTTAATTCAACAAAAGCCAGTTATTTATTGGCTAAAATGACTGAACAAGGTCTTGGAACATCAAAAGACACAGATAAAGCAAGTAGCTTGTTTGCCCAAGCAGCGAGTAAAGACTATCGTGATAGTAAAAGTCATTTATTAAGATTAAGCGGTAGCAAAGAGCAAGCAACAAAATTAAAGCAAAAAGTCATTGAGCAAAATAAGATCACCTTTCCTGAATCTACTATGGAAAGAATCGAGGTGGTTGGTAATAAAATCACCATGGCTACTCACTTACAATTTATAATATCCGACATTAGAAAACAGAAAATTTATAATCATATAGCGAGTGGCAGTACCCGTTTAGGCAAGGGTTGTGATAAATGGTCTAAACCTGCATGTGGCTCGATAACCGATACCGATGAACTACATGTTCTTTGGATGAAGCATGCATTGGCAAATAACTAGGAAAATTCAAAAGGACTTTATTATGAAAATACTTTTACCTGCGGTAATCTTTATCTCGTCAACGTTATTTGTGTTCTCTCCGCATACAGCATCGGCTAATGAAAGCGACTGTACGCAAAGTGAGTGTAACGAAGAAATAAAGCAATTAACTACGTTTGCAAAAAATGGCAGTCCTCATGCAATGGCCATGTTGGGGGTATTTTATTTTCATGGTGAAGGGGTTGAACAAGATTATAAAAAAGCAGCAAAATGGTTACAATGGGCTAACAAAAAAGACTCTGCCCAAGCTCGTTATTATTTATCTTTAATGTATCGTCAAGGGTTGCATTTTGAACAAGACATTGAAAAAGCAGATTGGCATTTAACTCGCTCGAGTGAAGGTGGCTTTGTTTTCGCTATAGTTGATAAAGGCATTGAACATTATCTTGCCGCTCAAGCGAGCTCATCTTCTGAAGAATATGTACAGGCGTACCAATATTTTGAACAAGCTGCAGCGCTTAATTCAATTAAAGCCAGTTATTTATTGGCCAAAATGACCGAACTAGGCATAGGTTCTACAGCTAATAAAGCGAAGGCTCGCGAATTATATGCGAAAGCCGCAAGTAAAAATTATCGCGATAGCAAAAGTCATTTAGAGCGATTATCAGATGGAATAATACATACAACTGAAATAGTTCAAACGGGCAACAAACAAGATAGTAAAAATGAGATTATTTTTCCTGATTCTGGCATAGAAAGAATTGAAGTAGCGGGCAATAAAATTACCATGGCAACTCATTTAAAATTTATTATTTCAGATATACAAAATCAAAAAATATATAACGGCAATTCTGGTTCTCGCATGATGGGGCAGGCTTGTGATAAATGGGCTACCCCTCCATGTCGTAGTAACGTTCAAAAAAGCGACCACGAGTTAGCGAGAGAAAGACGAGCAAAAAGTAATTAATTAAATTTCGCGTTAATATTGTTAAAAATGATGATATTAACGCGATTTTTTTACACACGATAGAAAGCGCACTCCAGGTATTACCTCTTACGTTAAGTACCCATAAATCATAACCTTAGTAGCACCCTCCTCTCCCATCAGCCCATAAAGTTTTTTACAATCCCTCTCATTAAAGATCAATAATATGACCAAAATATTTATGCATTGATAAATTAATTAAATTTTATTTGTAACCTTTATGAAAGTGGTGCGTAATTATCAATATGAATGAAAAAATATTTAATGTCGCAATCAAAGATCATCAGCAACGAATTTATTCGTTAGCGCTTTATATACTGCGTGATAAAACAGAAGCTGAAGATATAACTCAAGATGTGTTCACTCGCTTGTGGAAAACCATTGAGCAAGTAGATATGTCAAAAGTTCAGCAATGGCTTTCAACAGTAACCCGAAACGCTTGCATCGATAGATTGCGCAAACGCAAAGAGTTCACCCAGGTAGAAGATGATGTACAAGTAACTATTGCTCATCAAGAGCCGGCTGGAAACTTTGACCATAACCAATTAAGTCATTGGCTTAAACAAGCTATTTCATCTTTAAAAGAACCTTATAGCTCTTTAATTTTTTTATGTGATGTGCAACAAAAATCACAAGATATTGCCGCGCAATCGCTTGATTTAACAACTAATCAAGTAAAAGTATATTTGCACAGAGCACGAAAAGAACTAAGAGGTTTGTTAGAGGAGCATATTTATGAATAACGATGATCATTCACAAGAAAAGTGGCAAACAAAACTCGATGACTTCTTAGCACAATCATCACCTTCTTTAGATAATAAAGTGGTCGCTCGCACTTATGAGCAAGATGAGCCTATAGGAAATCAGTTAGATGACCTGCAAACTATTGAACAAGCATTGCATATAGAAGAACACCTAGATGAAATTGGTTTGCAAGCTGTACCTGAAGCACTACAAAACAAGCTGAGTCAAATCACGAAAAGTGACCATTCATCAGCTAATGACACTATAGAACATAAAGATAATGTTATTAAAGTTAACTTTAATAGAAAGCTTTCAATAGTGGCATTAGCGGCATGCGTAACTATGGTAGGCATACTAAATTTTAATTGGTCTACGCCATCGTTCAACAACCAACAGCCTAGCTTGGCTGAAATTAATCAAGCACAACAAGATTTAGCTATAGCCTTTAATTATTTATCACTGGCTAAAACCAAATCAACCAGTCAACTAACCCAAACAATCAATTTAAAAGTCCATCAACCTATGATGAAAAGCTTATTAAAACCTTTAACAATTTTTAAGGAATCCTAATGAAAAATTTTCTATTAACATTATTTATATTACTAAGTCTGTCTCCAGCTATTCAAGCAAAAGAAATCAGTGAAGAACGAGGTTATGTGAGCTTTGATAACTTAGAGGCTGACTATGGTGAGCCAAAAGTTATGATCAACCTCAATCAATCGATGCTTGGGTTTGTTAGCAAACTTAGCGCTTCAGATCCTGAAGTCAGCGAATTAATCAGTAAGCTAAAAGCGGTACGCGTACAAATTTACAGCATGAATAACGATGATAAACCCGCGCTCGATTTAATGACAAAAGTCGCTAAGGACATTAAGAATAAAAACTGGATGCCAATTGTTACTATTAATGAGAAAAAAGAAAAAGTCCGTATCTTTACTAAATTAACGGGTGAAATCATGGACGGCTTAGTGGTAATGATTATCAATGAAGAAAATGACAAAAAAGAAGCAGTATTTATTAATATCATCGGCGAGATTGACCCTGAAAAAATCAATAAAGTCACTGATGCATTGCAAATTGATACAGGATTATAATCATGCGCATATTCTTTAAAGTAGTCAGTAATATTGCACTAGTTTATTTAATTGTCAGTTTAGCTGGATGTGGCATCACTGCGGGTGGTTTACATAACCACTCTGGCTATGCTGATATTGAATCACCTTATTGGTGGCAAGCAAGTAGTGAGGTAAATTTATCCTTAGGACCATTAATTATTGGTGCTGCTAGATGGGCCATTGATGAAGGCGAAGAACTTGATGCCTTATTAGATGATGTTGATGGGGTCAGAGTCAGTGTTTTTAAAATTGAGGATAATGAAAAACTCTTTATTGATGATTTTACTGAAACGAAACAGAACTTACTTGCCGATGGCTGGCAACAACTCGTTCGAGTAAAAGATGCAGATGATGACAGTTACACACTCATGTTTGCTAAATCAAACGGAGACATTATATACGGCCTAGTAGTATTAACCCTCTCTGATGACGAAGCTGTTTTTGTTAATTTAATTGGTAATATTCATCCAGATTCATTTGACCCTATTATGGAGCAAATTTATAAAAATGAGTTAGATGACAAAAACACAGAAGAGACAACGGTCGCTAAAGAGTAGGTATACAAGCGATTATTATTAAATATTTTTAGTTTCAGACCTACAGCACAACATCATGCTTTCAATAATTTTATAACGAGAGGCATTAGTTAAATATCAAGGGTAGTGAAAACAACAAACGAAAATGTAATTTAATTACAAGATTAACTTTACAACAGTAGAGTTACTACTCTATAATGTTTTTGTTCCTCTGTGAACGCTTGTTGTAATAATTTGTATATTCTAGCTTTCCTCATAGCTAATGGCCGATAGTTTAACTATCGGCTTTTTTTATGTATGTCACAATAGTTTTAGAGCTGTAATAATATTTCATTATTCTATAAAAGCTCATAATAGATTATTCATCGGCTAACGGATCAATAATAGGCTCAATTTTGCGAGGCTTACTTCGACCTGTTTTTCGTAATGCATCGCGCAATACATATTCTATTTGAGCATTTAAACTACGCAGTTCATCATCTGACCATTGCTGCATCGCAGTCAAAATATCTTCATTTATACGCAGTGGATAGGCTTTTTTAGCCACAATAACCTCAACATTAGTAGAAATAAAATAAGGGAGCATATTGCTCCCGACTCATGCTTTGTATCTTAATACAAACTACCCGTATTCACGATAGGTTGTGCCGCTTCATCACTACACAGAACAACTAACAAATTACTTACCATGGCAGCTTTTCGCTCAGCATCAAGCTCAACAATTTCTCGAGCAGCTAATTGAGTGAGCGCCATTTCCACCATACCAACCGCACCTTCAACCACTTTTTGACGTGCAGCAATAATAGCCATAGCTTGTTGACGGCGTAACATAGCATTAGCTATTTCAGGTGCATAAGCTAAATGGCTGATCCGAGATTCAATGACTCTAACGCCAGCTTTTTCCAAGCGTTCTTGTACTTCTTGTTTCAACGCTTCTGATATTTCATTAGGGTTGCTGCGTAAAGAGATATCATTATCTTCGTGATGATCATACGCATAGCTAGTAGCTAAATTACGTAAAGCTGATTCACTTTGTATGGAGACAAAATCTTCGTAATCATCAACTTGAAACACCGCTTCCGCAGTATCAACCACTTCCCAAACAATGACTGCAGCAATTTCAATTGGGTTACCATTCTTATCATTGACTTTAAGCTTGCTACTTTCAAAGTTTCTCACTCGCATAGACACTCTGGCTTTAGTAAAAAAAGGGTTCGCCCAACGCAAGCCCGTAACATGCACAGTTCCCACATACTTACCAAATAATTGTAAAACACGGCCTTCTTTGGGGTTGACCATAAAAAAGCCAAACCAACAAATGAATGTAGATAAGGCCAGTAACGCTCCAGCAATTACCATTGCAGGAGAGTGTTGTTTAACACCCAGAATAAATAAAGCAATTGTTGCTACTTGCAACGTTAATAAAACAAAAATAAAGGCAATACCATTCGGTGCTTTAATTTCTTTTTCCGTGAACATAACATTCTCCTATCGGCAAACACAGATCTTACAAAAGTGATATCATTATGATATCACTTTGCATTTATTGCAAGCTTCTGTTTTAAGTTTGCACAATCAATTAGTAGAAATAATGTTACAAAAAGTAAGAATTGTGCGCTGGTAAGGCACTACGTTAAGTTAGTTAACATAGATTTCAACTGAATAAATTTGTTAAACTTAGGCTGTTAAAAAATTGTTAACTATAACGAGAGACAAAGATGAAGAAACTCATTGCCTTATTTGTTGGTGCAACATTAGCTGCGTGTTCAGCAGACAATTCAGTTGTAAACGACCAACAAGCCAAACAAACATCAGTACAAGCAAACGCGATTAACTACCCATCAACAACAAAGGGTAGTGTGGTTGACCAATATTTCGACCAGCAAGTAAGTGATCCATATCGCTGGTTAGAAGATGATAGAAGTGAAGCAACCAGTTCGTGGGTAAAAGCACAAAACAAAGTAACTTTTAATTACTTAAACAACATCCCATATCGTGAACAATTGAAACAACAATTATCAACCATGTGGAATTACGAGAAAATTGGTGCACCTTTTAAACGTGGTAATTACAGCTACTTCTATAAAAATGACGGCTTACAAAATCAATACGTTGTTTACCGTAAAAGTGCAAATGGCGAAACCGAAGTCTTCTTAGATCCAAATAAATTTAGTGCTGACGGTACAACGTCATTATCGGCACTAAGTTTTTCAAAAGATGGTTCAATTGCTGCCTACTCAATTTCAGAAGGCGGGAGCGATTGGCGTAAAATTATCATCATTGATGTTGAAACAAAGAAAGTGCTTGAAGATACTTTAATTGACGTAAAGTTTTCAGGTATTTCATGGTTAGGCAACCAAGGCTTCTATTATTCAAGTTACGACAAACCTAAGGGCAGTGAGCTATCAGCAAAAACTGATCAACATAAGCTTTACTACCATAAATTAGGTACTGCACAAAAAGATGACCCAGTTATTTTTGGTGCCTCTGCTGAGCAAAAACATCGTTACGTAGGTGGAAATGTTACTGAAGATGGCCATTATTTATTAATTTCAGGTTCTGTTTCAACGTCAGGTAATCGTTTATTCATTAAAGATTTAACTAAAGAAAACAGTCCATTAGTGACTATTTTAGATCACACTGATTCAGATACTTACGTCATCGAAAATGAAGGTAGTAAACTATTTTTAGTGACCAACTTGAATGCGCCAAATAAAAAGATTGTCACTGTTGATGCTAAGAATCCAAGTTCAGAACATTGGGTTGACTTTATTCCAGAAACTGAAAATGTATTAATTGCGTCAACCGGCGGCGGTTATTTCTTTACTAAATACATGGTTGATGCCATTTCAAAAGTTTATCAATATGACTATCAAGGTAAACAAGTACGTGAAATCAGCCTACCTGGCGTTGGAACAGCTAGCTCATTAAGTGGCAAAAAAGCAGATAAAACGCTTTATTACAGCTTTACCAACTACAAAACGCCAGCAACTATCTATTCATTTGAAGTAGATAAAGGTCAAACATTAACTTATCAAAAATCAGGTGCAAAGTTTGATAGCGATAAGTATGTGTCTAAGCAAGTATTTTATACTTCAAATGACGGCACTAAAGTACCTATGATTATCACGCATAAAAAAGGCATTAAGCTTAATGGTAAAAATCCAACTATTTTATATGGTTACGGTGGATTCAACGTTAGCTTAACTCCATCATTTAGTGTTACACGTGCCGTTTGGATGCAACAAGGTGGTATTTACGCAGTAGCCAATTTGCGTGGTGGTGGTGAGTACGGCAAAAAATGGCATGATGCAGGTACACAATTAAACAAGCAAAATGTTTTTGATGACTTTATTAGTGCGGGTGAGTATTTGATCAGCGAAAACTACACATCAAGTGATTACTTAGCGGTTAACGGTGGTTCAAACGGTGGTTTATTAGTTGGTGCGGTAATGACACAACGCCCTGATCTAATGAAAGTTGCTTTACCAGCTGTTGGTGTATTAGATATGCTGCGTTACCACACATTTACCGCAGGGGCTGGTTGGGCATATGACTATGGCACGGCTGAACAAAGCAAAGAAATGTTCAACTATTTGAAAGGCTATTCTCCGGTTCATAATGTTAAAGCTGGAGTGAAATATCCTGCGACTTTGGTTACTACCGGTGATCATGATGATCGTGTTGTTCCAGCTCATTCATTTAAGTTTGCGGCTCAACTGCAAGCTAAGCAGTCAGGGAATGCACCTACCATGATCCGTATTGAAACCAATGCAGGCCATGGTGCTGGTACTCCTGTTTCAAAAACCATCGAGCAATATGCTGATATTTATGGTTTTACCTTATACAACATGGGCTTCGAGTCTCTACCAAATTAATTCTGGCTTAACTGAATCAGAACAAATTTAGTATTTAAAAAAACCCGCTATATTTAGCGGGTTTTTTAATGACTATTTCTTATTTCTTGATTCTAAGAAAAACACAGTAAATGCGATCATCGAAAAAGTCACCCAAACGACGGGAGGTAACATTGACGTACCAAATTTAGTGAGATCACCATCTAGAGAGGCAGGAATAAGGGATGCAATACCTGCAGAAAAGTTTAAAGCCATAAAAATCTTTAATATTTTTGTATGTTTCTCAGTTCTGGTATCAATATGAATTTTAGCTGTATTAATATGCTCCTTCAATGCTGAAAAGTGTTTGTGCGTTTGTTCAATATGCTGTTCCAACTTTATTGCATTAATGATTGTTCGAGACAAATCACTGTAGTAATCATTTTTAAAAGGGATACTGAGATTAGTATAGTTAATCATTTTCCTATTACAGGAAAAATATAATGATTCAATATCTTTAGCTTGTTGGCTTAAGTCATTATATTTATGCTCTTTCTTCATCATTTTATCGTCAATTGTTTTCAGCATAAATTCACATTGAAATATCCACTTTTGACATTGGAAAAAATTCGCAAGATTTTCAAAATACAAATCCAAGAATACATCACTCTTTTCATTATCTGAAATGATCACGGTTTTCCAAGTATCTAAGAATATTCCTCCGCCTGATACTTCGGTAGCTTTACTCTTAAACTCTGCTGATAAAAGGTTATTTTTAACAACTTCATTTGAAAATGCACATTCAAATAACAACCTCCCATGTTGATATGGGTAGACATAATTATTCAATACACCTATGTTATTTTTCTCAAGCAAACGTTTCAATGTATCAATAATAAATCCATCATCAAATATTGAATCGACTTCCATATATTCAGGTAATTTAAGCTTAGTCATAGAGTTCTTAAATTCACCCGAACGCTGTAAATAGCGCTTGTATGACACGTTAATATACCCTTGAAGTTCTTTAACTATACCGGCGATATCCACACTTTGACTATTATCGATAATATATTGGTATTCAAAACAAATTGTGCCATTAACTCGAATAGAAACATTCAACTTCACGACTACTTCAACGCCTAAAACAGATATGATTTTTTCAGCAACATTATAAATAACACTAGGAAGATGAAGAGATAAGTAACTAAAGTTGTAAGCCATAAATTCGTAATTTTGCTTCAGCTCATTCCAACTCGGAAATGATTGGGTTATTAAATCAGAAATACTTTTAACCGTAATTAATGATTCCTCAAATTTAAAGCCTAAATCATAAAAAATGGGGTTGTGTATGATGATGCTGTTTTTATTCAAACTACGACTCTGCAATAACTTTATTTGCATGTAATTTAAGTGATTTTTATAAACGGAGCAATAAAGAATTAAATTCATCATTTTGGAATTAACAAAAAACTAGCAACTTAATAATCAACTACACATTAAGGTGACTTATCAACCTTAACGAAAAAACCCGCTATATTTAGCGGGTTTTTATTTATAATCAATGATTGTCAACTCACGGGGAATTATTAGCTAAAGTCCTAATAAAAAGCTCAACATTAAATTTTATCTACTTGATAGCCCTTGGCTTTTAACAAATTCAGCACACTCTCTTCACCAATTAAATGACCAACGCCAACTAAAATAAATTCCTTATCTTGATCAGTAAACATTTTTTCAATATGGGGGATCCAGTTTTTATTACGATCCGTCATTAAAGCCTTAAGTGTTTTAGGATCTTCCTTTAATGGAGTCATCACTAAATCAGTAAGTTTTTTCATGTCACCTGCTCGCCAGGCTGGTAGTAATTGGGCAAACATAAGTTTAAATTCACTCATTTGACTTAAGTTTGACTGTATAAATTTGTTCTCATCTTCCATGCCCATATTCGCCAACATCTCTAACTGAAAGTTCATTGTTTCTAAATATTCAGCTTGTTTGTTATCTTTGACTGCAAGTTGATTAAAATAAGCATCAACGCCATCACCAGCAATTTGTGCACGTTGAGCTTCCATCATTGCCATCATTGAAACAATAAGACCAGGCTTGAAACCATCTAAGTCAGATAACTTCACTCCGAAGGTAATCAAATAATCAGCAAGTTGTTGATAAGTTTCTTTTGATAGAGCGCCACTTAACTTCTTCCCGTCTTTATATGCCATTTTTTCCATCATCAACATCTGGAAGTCTTTATCAGTTGGGTCTGGTAACTTAGTTTCTAAAACAATGACGTCGGTATGCTTATATGCTGTCGTGAACTCTTTTGGCAATGGAAATTCAGAAACCGGCAAAATATGCACAGTGCCACCAATATAAACATGGTCATTGCCTTTGCTGACTTTCCATACAGAGGACTCTGCCGATACAGTAGAAGTAAAAATACTCGCGGTTAATAGAGTAGCTGCAATTGTTAATTTTTTAAGTGTTAATTTTTTAAGTATTAGTTTTTTCATACAATTCTTCCTTGAGGTAATTGTTTAATAATCAGTATTACAGTGAAATAGTATATTGATTTATTCCATCAAAATACTAAATAAAATTGATTGCGCAGACCATAGCATAAATTACTATTCGTTTAATTTAGATAGAAACATGTCTACAGCAACAATGTTGTAACAGTTTATTACAGTTTCGTGTTAATTTACTGTTAACAGGGTAAAATGCCTTTAGAAGCATAATAATTTCACCTTCACAAATTTCGGAGCAACAACATGAAGTCATTACTGACAATGTTATTCATGGTGCTTTCATTGCTTATTAATCAAGCATATGCAGCAACCACCGTGGATGATGTAAAATCCTTCACATTAGAAAATGGTATGAAAATAATGGTATTAGAAGACGATTCTATTCCAAATGCCAATATGTATCTTTTCTGGAAAGTTGGATCGCGTAATGAATATCCAGGTATCACTGGTTTATCACATTTTTTTGAACATATGATGTTTAATGGTGCTAAAAAATATGGCCCTAAAATGTTTGACCGTACGATGGAAGCTGCTGGCGGTAGCAACAATGCTTATACGACAGAAAATTTAACGGTTTATACAGACTGGTTTCCTGCCAATGCAATAGAAACCATGTTTGAATTAGAAGCAGATCGTATTGCTAACCTAGCAATCACTAAAAAAATGCTAAACAGTGAACGTGGTGTGGTAACTTCAGAACGTAGTACTGGACTAGAAAATTCAAATTTCCGTTCAATTTGGCAAGAAGTTAAAGGTTCAGCATTTCGTGCTCACCCTTATGGCTGGCCTGTTATTGGTCATGCTTCAGATATTGCCAATTGGAGCCTTGATGACCTTAAGCAATATCATAAAACTTATTACGCCCCCAACAATGCTGTAGTAGTTATTGCTGGTGATGTAAAACTTGAACAAGTAAAGGCATTAGCTCAGAAACATTTCGCTCCCATTCCAGCACAACCAGAGCCAAGAAAAGTGCATACTGTTGAACCTGAACAAAAAGGTGAACGTCGAGTATATGCGCAGAAAAAATCAGTAACCACGCCTAATATTATGATGGCTTATCATGTACCCGCTACCCAGCATGATGACCATTATGCCTTAGACATATTGTCAGATATTTTATCAACAGGTAAAAGTTCTCGCTTGCAACAATCATTAATTAATGACCAACAAATTGCTAGTAGCTTATTTACTTATTTTCCTAACTCCATTGATCCTAATTTATTTTATGTGTCTGCCGTTGCTGCTAAAAATGTCAGTGCAGAGCAATTAGAAAAAGCACTCATTTTTGAAGTAAATAAAGTGATCAAACGAGGTGTGACTGAGCACGAATTACAAAAAGTAAAAAACAGAAAACTAGTCGACTTTTATCGCAACATGGCAACAATCAATGGCAAAGCAAATACCATTGGTAGTTATGAAATGTATTTTGGTGATTATCAAAAGCTCTTCACCGCGCCTGAGCAATACAACAAAGTGACACTTGCTGACATTCAGCGTGTCGCAAAAACTTATCTTAAAAAATCGAACCGTACCGTCGGTATTTTATCTTCAGAAGAGGACAGCAATGATGCGGATCTTTAATTTAAAAACTGTTTGGCTCTGCCTAGTTAGCACAATATTTACCTCTCAAGCCTTTGCTGCCTATACCTTGCCAGAATATCAAAAGTATACTTTAGATAACGGCTTAACCATTTATTTAATGGAACAAAAAGAAGTACCACTAATCGATATTAGTGTAGTGATTAAAGCAGGTGCTATTGAAGACAAATCACAAGCAGGTCTGAATTATTTCACTGCCAAAAACTTAACTTTAGGCACAAAATTGCTCACTAAAACTGAGCTTGATCAGTCAATGGATTTTATCGGTGCTAATATTTTTAGCTCTGCCAATTTAGAGTTTTCAACCGTTGGTGCTTCATTTGCTAGTAAAGATAGTGAGCAAGTGATGCCAGTATTGCGAGATATCATTATTTCTCCACGCTTCGCTGATACTGAGTTTACTAAGTTACAAACTAGGCATTTATTAAATTTAGAGCAACGTAAAGAAAGCCCAAGTTCAGTGATCAATAACTATTTCAACCGTTTGGTTTTTGGAGAACAAGGCTATGGTTCAGTAATCGCGGGTAATCGCCAATCTGTTGCTAAATTAACCTTGGCTCAAATTCAGCAACACCACCACAAATGGTATCAACCTAGTAATACAGCAGTTATCGTTGTTGGTGACTTTGATAGTAAAATAATGAAGCAGCGTTTACAGTCGCTTTTTTCTAACTGGAAAAATCACAGTAAACTTGCTCCTACTCAAGTTACTAAAACAACGAAAAAACCAAAGACTAATGTTTTATTAGTGAATAAAGAAGACGCAACCGAATCAACCTTTTTAATTGGTGGTAAAGGTATCAGTCGCAGTAATGCAGATAGAGTCGGTTTATCAGTGATCAATACCATTTTAGGCGCACGGTTCACTTCTTGGTTAAATGATGAATTAAGAGTAAATGCTGGTTTAACCTATGGCGCAAGAAGTCGATTTTCTTCCTATAGCCAAGATGGCAGCTTTGCTATTTCTACCTTTACCAAAACCAAAACTACCATTGAAGCAATGGATTTAGCACTAAAAACTTACGCACGTTTATGGGAAAAAGGACTAGATGAAAAAACGTTGGCCTCAGCAAAAGCTTACGTAAAAGGTCAGTTTCCACCTAAATTTGAAACTTCTTCACAACTCGCTTCTTTATTAGTGAATATGTACGGTTATCAATTCGATGAAACTTATATTAATACATTTGAGGAGCAAGTGAATTCACTCACTTTAGCAAAATCAAAACAGTTAATTAGCAAATACTTTCCTCAAGATAACTTACAGTTCGTTGTCATAGGCAAAGCAGAAGAAATTAAAGATCAAATAGCAAAATACGGTGAAGTTAGTATTGTTAACATTAAAGATACTGGCTTTAAAACCGAATAAGTTACTTAATCTATAACGAAAAAAATATAACGTATAAAAATAGTTCCAAGGAGAACTCCATTGAAAAAGTTAGCCATTCCTCTTTTGCTCTCATGCTTAGCCGCATGTCAGCAAGCTGAGCAACCTGCCGCACAATCAACCGAACCTGCAGCTGAATCATCTTCAGCAGCGATTGCTGGTGTTAGTTTTGTCGAGCAAGTATCAAGTCAAGCAGGAAAAACCGTTATCCCATATAAAAAATATGTATTAGATAATGGCTTAACCGTAATTTTGCATCAGGATAGTTCTGATCCTTTAGTGCATGTTGATGTTACTTATCATGTTGGCTCTGGTCGTGAAGAGTTAGGCAAATCAGGTTTCGCTCACTTTTTCGAGCATATGATGTTCCAAGGCTCTGAAAACGTAGCCGATGAGCAACATTTTAAATTAGTCACCGAAGCTGGTGGTACCATGAATGGTACAACTAACTCAGATCGCACTAACTACTTCCAAACCGTTCCGGTAAACCAACTAGAAAAAATGTTATGGCTAGAAGCCGATCGCATGGGATTTTTAGTTGATGCAGTTACACAAAAGAAGTTTGAAGTACAACGTGAAACAGTAAAAAATGAACGTGGACAACGTGTTGATAATCGTCCTTACGGTCGTTTAGGCGAACGTGTGGCAGCAGCTTTATATCCTGCAGGGCACCCTTATTCATGGCCTGTTATTGGGTTTATGGATGACTTGAACCGTGTTGATGTCAACGACTTAAAAGCCTTCTTCTTACGTTGGTATGGCCCGAACAATGCAACTTTAACTATTGGTGGCGACATTGATGAACAACAAACCTTAGCGTTAATCACTCAATATTTTGGCTCTATCCCTAAAGGTCCTGAAGTAACTATGCCTGCAAAAGCAACGGTAACTTTAGACGCTGATCGTTATATTTCAATGGAAGATAACGTACATTTACCTTTAATTTATATGTCGTACCCAACCGTTTCAGGTCGTCATGCCGATGAAGCGCCATTAGATGTACTTTCAAGTATTTTAGGTGGTGGTAAAACATCATTGCTTTACAAAAACTTAGTTAAAAATCAAATGGCTGTACAAGCATCAGTAAGTCACCCTTGTTCTGAGCTTGCTTGTAGCTTTAATTTATTAGCACTACCACACCCTGCTTCAGGAAAGACGCTTGCAGATATTGAAAAAGTGATCCGTGATACCTTAGTTGAATTTGAGCAACGTGGTGTACAGGATGACGATTTATTAAAAGTAAAAGCAAGTATGGAAGCTAGTTTTGTATTTGGTTTACAGTCTGTATCAGGCAAAGTAAGTACCTTAGCCTCTAATCAAACTTTTACTGGTAACCCTAACTCTATTGAACAAGATATTGCTCGTTACGCCAACGTGACTAAAGCTGACGTTATGCGAGTATTCAATCAATATATTAAAGGTCAACATGGCGTTATCATGAGTGTTGTTCCTAAAGGAAAAATGGACTTAATTGCTGCAAAAGATAATTTTGATACTCCTGCACATAGTACCGGCGATGGTGCTAAAACTTCTGCTGATGACCTAGTTGTTCGTAAAGCGAAAGATAACTTTGACCGTAGTATTATTCCAGCAGCAGGTGCAAATAAAGCCGTTGCAGTACCAACTATGTGGCAAAAAACGTTCAAGAATGGCATTAAAGTATTAGGTACACAAAGTATTGAAACACCTACTACATCTATGTTGCTAAAAATTCCAGCGGGTCATTATTATACGGCTAAAGAAAAAGCTGGTGTTGTATCTTTACTTGCTAGCATGTTAAATGAATCAACGACCAAGCGCAGTGCTGAAGATATGAGTAAAGAACTACAGAAATTAGGTAGTTCAGTAAGCATTTATTCAGGTACTCGTTACTTAAATGTACACGTAAGTGCATTAACCAAAAACCTTGATGCAACATTAACCTTGGTGACAGAAAAGCTATTACATCCAGCCTTTAACGAAGATGATTTTGCTCGTAATAAAAGTAATGCTATTCAAGGAGCAATTAATAGTAAGAAAAATGCTGGTTACTTAGCATCAACCGCTTACCGTCAATTATTGCAAGCTGACAATATTGCTGCAACATCAGGTAGTGGTTCTGAAGCTTCATTAAATAACATTACCTTAGCTGATGTTAAAGCGTTCTACTTAGAGCAAGTAAAACCAGTTGATAGCCAATTAATTATTGTATCTGATCTTGAAGAAGCTGCGATTAATAAATCATTGTCAGTATTTGATATTTGGCAAGGTCAAGGGAAGCCATTAGCGCTAACTCTGGCACAACCTGAAACTAAACTAGGTGTTATTTACTTAGTAAATAAAGATGATGCTGCACAGTCGGCAATTCGTATTGGTAAGCGCTCTATCACACAAGATATTACCGGTGAATACTATAAGTCATACTTAATGAACTTCCCGCTAGGTGGCGCATTTAACAGTCGTATTAACCTTAATTTACGTGAAGATAAGGGTTATACCTATGGTGCACGTTCTGGCTTTAGCGCAGATAAGTTTTCAGGTTATTACACTGCATCTGCTGAGGTACGTGCCGATGTGACTGACAAGTCAATCATCGAATTTGTTAATGAAATCAAAAGCTATGCAGAAAATGGTATTACCACGGAAGAATTATCGTTTATGCGCAATGCTATCAATCAAAAAGATGCCTTGAAATATGAAACACCAAGAGCAAAACTTGGTTTCTTAGCACAAATTTTAGAGCACAACTTAACGCCAGATTTTGTTAAGCAACGCACTGAAATTGTGAAAAGCATTAGCGCAGAAGAAATTAATGCTTTAGCGAAGAAGCACTTAAAACTTGAAGAAATGTTAATGGTTGTGGTTGGTGATGCAAAAACTCTTAAACCACAACTTGAAGCTTTAGGTTATCAAGTAGTTGACCACGAGATTTAATTTCTAATTTAAAAATTTCAAGAAACAAAAAGGGCGACTAAATTTTATTTAGTCGCCCTTTCTTTTCATCAATGAATTCTTATAATTTACTTCTTCAGCTTGGCAAACGCATCAGCAAAAGCGTTACCCATAGCAGCATTACCTGCGTCTTTTGGTTTACTTGATTTCTTAGTAGTTGAATGACTTCTAGTTTTGTCTTGATTGCTATTGTTTCTTGACTGATGAGTAGGCTTATCACTTTTCTGTGGTGTAGACTGACCTGTCGTTATTGCTTCATCTAAACGCATAGTTAAACTGATTCGTTTACGAGCAGCATCAACCTCGACCACTTTCACTTTAACAATGTCACCGGCTTTAACAATTTCACGAGGGTCACTGACAAACTTATTGGTGAGTGAAGAGATATGCACTAAGCCGTCTTGATGTACACCTAAGTCAATGAATGCGCCAAAGTTAGCGACATTAGAGACTACTCCCTCAAGTATCATTCCCACCGTTAAATCATTAATGGTATTAATGCCGTCTTTAAATTGCGCAGTTTTAAATTCAGGGCGAGGATCACGCCCTGGTTTTTCTAATTCTCTAACAATGTCTTTAATGGTAATTTCACCAAACTCTGCAGTCACTAAAGTATTTAAGTTAAGTTGCTGTAATTGCAGTTGGTCACCCAGAAGAGACGAAATATCACTTTTTAATTGACTGATAATATTTTCTACCACAGGGTACGTTTCAGGGTGAACGCCAGAATTATCAAGTGGATTACTACCGCCATGAATGCGTAAAAAACCTGCAGCTTGCTCAAAGGCTTTAGGGCCTAAGCGCGCAACTTTCTTTAATTCTTTTCGATCATTAAAACGGCCATGTTGATCACGATACGCAACAACATTTTGCGCCATGGTTTTATTTAATCCAGACACCCGTGTTAATAACGCCGCAGAAGCACTATTTAGATCAACACCAACTGAGTTAACACAATCTTCAATGACATTATCTAATGATTTACTTAACTGGCTTTGACTAACGTCATGTTGATATTGTCCAACACCAATCGCTTTAGGATCAATTTTTACTAACTCAGCCATTGGATCTTGTAAACGACGGGCAATAGATACAGCGCCACGTATAGAAACATCCAAGTCTGGAAACTCAAGTGCAGCAAATTCAGACGCTGAATAAACCGATGCACCAGCCTCACTCACCATCATTTTTTGTGGCTTGTTCTCTGCCAGCTTTTGCATAACTTCAGCAACTAATTTATCGCTTTCACGTGAGCCAGTACCATTTCCAATAGCAATTAATTCAACTTTACACTGTTGACACAAATTAACTAAAGTTCGAACAGATTTATCCCAGTGATTTTGTGGGGCATGAGGAAAAATAGTTGCGGTTTGTAATAGCTTGCCCGTCTCATCAACAATCGCTAACTTACAACCGGTACGTAAACCAGGATCTAACCCTAAAGTAACTTTAGCGCCAGCAGGAGCAGCCATTAATAAGTCACTCAGGTTAGTTGCGAATACTTTTATCGCTTCACTTTCTGCTTGTTCACGTAACTTACCTAGTAATTCGGTTTCTAAGGTAGTGCTAAGTTTTACTTTCCACGTCCAACGGATCATGCGCGTTAAAAACTCAGCCCCTGCTTGCCCTGTCAAACGAAAATTAAAATGTTCCGTGATCATTTGTTCGGCACTTGAATAACCATCTTGCCCAGGGTCAACATCAATATTAAGCTGTAATATACCCTCATTACGACCGCGAAACATCGCTAACGCTCGATGAGAAGGGACTTTTTTTAATAACTCTGAATGTTCAAAATAATCTTTATACTTGAGACCTTCTTGCTGTTTCCCTTTGGCAACTTTACTAGTTAAGTGTGCTTGCTTTAATAAATGCTGACGTAATTTTTGTAATAAATTAGCATCTTCACTTAATCGCTCAATGAGAATATAAGTTGCCCCTTCAAGCACTGTTTTAACATCACCAAAGCCTTGCTTGTCATTAATAAACGCTTGAGCCTCTTGCTCCGGATTTAATTGCCAGTTGTTATAAATTTTGTTAGCTAATGGTTCAAGTCCCGCCTCTATGGCAATTTGTCCTTTAGTACGACGTTTAGGGCGATAAGGTAAATATAAATCTTCTAAGCGGGTTTTATTGTCCGCTTGCTGTAATGCTAGCTCGAGTGAGGGAGTTAATTTACCTTGTTGCTCAATACTGGTAATAATTACCTTGCGACGATTTTCAAGTTCTCGCAAATAAACAAGCCGCTGATCTAAATGACGCAGATGATTATCATCTAACCCTTGAGTTGCCTCTTTTCTATAACGTGCAATAAAAGGTACTGTGGCACCATCATCTAATAATGAAATAGCTGAATTAATTTGTGAAAGCTTAACATTAAGTTCTTTAGCGATTTGCTCAGCAATTGCCGTCATTTAATAAACCCTGTATTGAAAGTTGGTGATTTAATAGAAAGCGGCATTTTATCAGTAATCTTTAAGGAATATTAGTCCTGCACGAATCAAAGCCTTTAATTATTCCTCTATGGATTTAGCCATTAGTCACTATACTCATTAATATCTTTTATCTACATCAAGACAATATATGTCACTTCTAAATTCATTATTGTTTATTTTTAATATTAGTCCATATCTTAGAGAGCTTATTTAAAGCAGACAATCGATTGGCAATCCTTTATTATCGTGTCCTGAGACCATATTTTTATATGACTGAAAGCTTCAAACTTTCCATGACCAAATGAAAAAATCAAATTACATTACCCGTGCAGGCTGGGATCGCCTAGACCAAGAGTTAAAGTATCTATGGAAAGATGAACGCCCACGTATCACCCGTTCAGTGTCTGAAGCCGCAGCACAAGGCGATAGAAGTGAAAATGCGGAATATATTTACGGTAAAAGACGGTTACGAGAAATTGATCGTCGTGTACGTTTTTTAGTCAAGCGTACCGATGACTTAACGATTGTTTATTATGACCCGCAACAAGAAGGCAAAGTATTCTTTGGTGCTTGGGTTACTTTAGTTAATGAAGATGATCAAGAAGTGACCTACCGCGTGGTTGGTCCTGATGAATGGGATGTAAAAAAAGGTGAAATTAGTATCGACTCACCTATGGCTAGGGCATTAATTGGTAAACGTATTGATGATGAAGTTATGGTACAAACCCCTGAAGGTGAACGGGTTTTTGATATTATTAACATCTGGTATAAAACGTAAAAAAAATAATCCAAGCGCCTGAGTCAGTTAATCACTAAGCTTAATTTTGTAAATATCTCCTTCTTCAGGTCCTCTTTTTACAAAATATAGCTGCTTACCATCAACAGATACATGGTACTGATGAACAAAATGTTGCTCTATAGGCAGAATTAATTTTTCGTGTTCACTTTTGAGATGATACTGCCAAACCCCCGTGGTAGGTTTGTAATAATAAAGATACTCTCCACGAATATGCCAATTTAACCAATTCGTTTTATCAAAGTCATTCAGTAAGAGAGACTCCTCTCCCCCTGTTAACGGCTTCTGCCAAAGACCATCTTGGCTGATTTTACTATATATAAGTCGTTCATGATAAATCCGACCATGATAACCACCATTTTGCGTTAACTGGCGATCTTCTTTTGTATGTAAATCCTTTAACCAAAGTTGCCATTGACCACTTTTTTCACTGCTATAAATCAGTTGATTTGAATTACGCCCAAAATTTACAACATAAGCCTTAGTTTCTTTCGGTAATATTTGTTCAATGTCCTTACTCGGTATATCAATGCTATATACTGCGCCATGTTTAGAAAACACAGCTTTACTGTCATTTGGAGACCATTCAACTCGCGTAAATTTCAAATCCCAAGGCATTTTAATAGGCAAGGCTTCATTTTCACTTTCAGGTTTCAGCCATAACTGAAGCTTTCCATTACGGTTTGATAGAAATAAAGCCTGATCAGAAAGGTTGGCCAAGCGAGGCATAAGATCTAACTTAGAGCTGGCTTGCCAAGGTTTATCGGGTTGCGAGTTATCTAATGTTTTTACCCAAATACTAGAACGGCTTTGGAATACACTGTAATAAAGCAATGGTGTTTTTTGCTCACTTTGCACAAGAGAAAATGACTGTATTGACTCTCCTAAAAAAGCAACTGATTGTGTCTTCTTTGTCAAAAAGTCATAAGAGATAAGCTGTTCACCTGAGCTAAAAAGCAATGCATTGCCATCTGGATGCCATGATATGTTATGGATATCATACGCAAGAATTTCTGTGCTAAGTAATTGATGAGATTGGCTTTCAATGATTCTCAACTCACTTTCATCTTGGCTAATATAACGAATTACGGCTAATTTATTTTCACTAGGATGGTGTGCAAGCACATGATCACCACGCAAGTTTCCACCAGCAATAGGTAGCGTAATTTGAGCTTGTCTTTTTGTATTTAAAGGATAAACAAAGATTGAATAAGGCTGAGTTTTATCTACACGTTGACGATAAAAAATACTCTGGCTGTCATTTCGCCAAGAAAATTGTGGTACAGAATCTCTACCACATTCAAATAAAAATTCGGTTTTTAAGGTCAGGAGTGAAAGTAATTTAACCTGACAATCCTCTTGTTCAAGTACGGCAAATACAACACTTTCTCCGTTTGGACTTATTTTTCCTTGATAAGCACTAGTTTTTTCATCTGTGATAGGACTTTTTTTATTAGTGTTATTATCAACTATCCATAATTGTATTTGTTGTGTAGCAACGGAGCGTTTATGAAATAAAAGTTTACTGCCAGAGGTATTCGTACTGATACCGTATTCCAACCCTGTAAAGCTTGTTACAGGGGTCTTTTGATAAAATTCAACATTCCCTTTGCTGCTCGCAATTTCTTCTTGCTCAAACTGAAAGTAAATAAAGCTAGTGATTAATAATAACGAAATAACAACAGCAGAAATTACTTTAAAAACTGAATGTTGAATAATAACAAGTTTCTGCGTTTTAGTAGAACAAGCAGCTATAGAATCTTCATTCGCTAAAGGCTTAACAGAAGGTTCAGACAATTTTTCGTCATGTTGAACCTCCGGTATCTCGCTTATTGCAGCAACTAATTTATAGCCCGCTTTCGGCAGCGTTTCAATATAAACGAACTTGTCATCTAATGATGAAAAATGCCCCCTAAGCAAAGAAACTGTACGGTTTATCGCCCCTTCACCAACCACTCGTCCTTGCCAAACCTTGTCAATAAGCTTATCACGACTGACCAACTCTCCTTTGGCTTCAACTAATACACACAATAGCTGGTGAACCTTAGGCTCTAGCGTAATGCGATGCTCGCCAAGTGCTAACAAACGATGGGTAGTGTCAAAGGTTATGTTGTTAAGTAAGTATAGAATCAAAGGCTTTCTTTTAATTGTCTGTTGCTTTAATAAAAGGGAATAATATTTTAATAACAAAACAATAACGAAAAAATCATATTAATAACAGGATATTGTGTGTTGTTATTTATCGCTAATTTTTATAGTACGCCTAAGTATTTGTAATTTTACTTAAATCCACCCAGCAATTAGGAACGCGACTATGATAGATAAACAATTCCCCATTATACAAATTTTTTTGATTAGCATTTTAATTTTGACTGGCTGTAATAGCTCAAGTAAGGATAAGGCGGTCACATTACTCGATGCCGCTCCAAGGACATCTTCTTCAACCACAATAACATTAGCTGATCGTAGTTACTTATTGGATTTGCCAAATAACTTTTCAGTCGATAAAAGCTATAAACTGCTGTTAGTGTTTCATGGTTCAGGTGGTAACAGCGCTGGTATGCAAACTACAGCTCGATTTGCACAACTTAGTGATGACTACCTAGTAGCTTACCCTAAGTCAAAAGTTGAAGAATGGAACGAGGGTTGTGATTGTAATAAACCCAATCGATTAGGTATCGACGATTTAGCTTTTGTTGATGATGTGATAACAAATATTCAACAGCATTACACGATACTACCTGACGAAATATATGCGGCTGGATTTTCTCAAGGTGCTTTATTTAGTCAGAATTTACTGTGTAATAGGGGCGAAAAATTTAAAGCTATCGCCTCTATTGCAGCCCCGATGTCTCTACCTTTATCACAGTCATGTACTTTAGAAAAACCAACATCATTTATGATGGTTCACGGCACATCAGATCCCGTATTGCCTTATGATGGACTTAAACATCCAAATTGGGCGCTAGTTTCAAGTCCATTTGCAGTAAAGCTATTAGCAAACAAAAATGCGAGCTTAGTACACCCAATCGTCAAGATGATTGAGAATACCAATATTGAGCTAACGGCTTATTCCAATGGCAATGAAAAAACTCACCTGTATTCAGTTAAGAACGGTGGTCACCAATGGAATTTTAAGAATTTTACTACATCTAAAGAAATCCTTACTTTCTTCGATGGATTGGAAAAGCCTGAACTCCCGATAAACTCACAATTAGTTAATGTGAATGAGAAAACTATCCATGTTCACACGATGGGAGAAGATAAGTCAGGACCAGCAATTATCCTATTAGCAGGAATGAATAAAAACTATTTCAGTGACAGTGCTTGGTATAGCTTATTACAAACACAGCTAGCAAATGATTATCGTGTTCATAACATCGATCGCTCTGGAAATGCTTGGGGAAGTTACGATACTGAGCCCTCATATCACACCTTCGTTGATGATTTATATCAGACCTTAATTACTTTAGGTGAAAGCGAAGTCATTTTTGTTTCTTTGTCTGGTGCCAATATTACCTCTCGTTTATTTGCACAAAAATACGCTGATGATGATAAGTTAAAGTTGAAAAGCATGTTGTGGATTGATCCTGATATATTCCTTCCACATTCAATTTCACTATACCAAGGGTATCCTGTTGATTGGTACAGAGAAAAACTTGACTTGTTATTACCTCGCTTAGAAGATGATTTTTGGACTGAAAGGACACAAGTAAAACTCGACGCTGAACGTGAAGAGCTAACACAACTTATTAATGAGCCGAACAATAACGATATGAATTGGCAGTATTATAATCTAGTGAGCCAATTACGCTTGTTAACTAATAATCAAAAAATTCGGGCTCTTGAAATTGCCAATTATCACGATGACTTAAATGCAGTCAAAGACCTACCTTTGATTACCGATTTACCTATCAGCGTCATCAATAGTGATTTTGAAGCAAGTGAAATTGCTAATGATCCTGAAAATGCTGAGTCGCTAAGTTTGTGGATGGAAGAAGGCACAACATGGAGTAAAGAAGTAGCAGAAGTATCAGGAGGTCAATACATAGAACTAATGAACGCTGATCATATGGTGCCAATGCAACATCCAGATGTTATTATCACAGCAATAAACTGGCTATTTCAACAAGATTAATTGTTTTAAAAATACTAAGGTATGTACCTGTCAAATAGCGTTTACTCTTTGCTGTCTATAAGACGTAGGTACTTCGCATAAACAGGATACGGAAGCTGTGAGTAGTATTTGCTTAGAATGTTAGGCTAAATATTACTCGCTGCAATTAAAACGGTTTTTCTCAAACAAGATTTACCACGAAAGTTCACAGGCCCAAATAAACATGCGAATAAAAATAGATAACCTAAATGATGATGATATTGCTCAGCTTTTGCAGCAACATCATCAAGATATGTTAAAACACTCCCCAGAGGAAAGTGTTCATGCGCTTGATTTAATGGCATTAAAAGCACCAGAGATTACTTTTTGGAGTGCATGGATAGAGAATGAATTAGCAGGTTGTGGCGCTTTAATGGAACTAGATAATGACCATGTTGAGTTAAAGTCTATGCGCACTTCTCGCCAACACTTACGCCAAGGTGTAGCGGCTGGTTTACTCACTCATATGATAACTGAAGCTAAAAACCGTGGTTTCAAGAAAATGAGTTTAGAAACAGGAACTGCTGAAGCATTTATCCCTGCTCAGAAACTTTATCAACAATTTGGTTTTGTTGATTGTCCACCTTTTGCTGAATACCAATATGACCCTTACAGTGTATTTATGACAAAAAACCTTTGATTACGATTGGAACTGAGAAGTTAATAACTTTAGTAAACGATGTTCAAGCTAAAGCTGACAGATAAACCACCATGTTCACGATTACCTAATTTTAACTTCCCACCATGGCTGTTCACAATTTCATTACACAGCGCTAAGCCAACACCTGTACCTGTTGATTTAGTGGTGAAAAATGGCAACAATACTTGTTGCATTTGTGAATCGCTTAACCCTGTTCCTCGGTCACAAACAGAGAATGTTAATAAATTCGCTTGTTGACTTAATTCCAATGTCACATCGTTAACGTTACCACCTGACTCTTTAGCATTTTTAACTAAGTTTATCAGTACTTGTTCTATTTGAGCTGCATCAAAATGGGCTGTGGTAATGTTCACGTCAAACAAACAAGTCGTCGCAACGATACGCTCAATGTGTTGAAAAAATGATTGCAGTTCCACAGCTTTTATAACTGGTTTTGGGAAGCGAGCAAATTGTGCATATTCACTAATAAAGTTATGCAAATGTTTGGTTCTTTTACCAATGGTTTCTAGCACGTCATGCAACATATGAATATGTTCAGGTTGGTCAATTATTTTTTGTGCCGAGCGAGTCAATGATGAAATAGGTGCCAAAGAATTATTGAGCTCGTGACTGATCAAACGAATAACCTGCTTCCACATATCCGTTTCTTTTTGTGCTATTTCGTTAGTCATGTTCTTATAAAGATAAAGTGAGTGCTCACTACCATTGAGCATAAATTGACGACAATCAATGTTATAAATAATCGCTTGCTCATCAACAGTGTCGGTCACTAAACCACTGTGCTTTTCTTTAGTCGCCTTTTGTAAAGCAACTGAAAGTAAAGGGAATAAGGAGTCGAAATGTGCCCCTTCTAGCTTTTTCGCTTGTCTAAATAATTCTTTAGCTGCGAAATTACTATAAGCAACACTGCCTCTACTATTGGTTAATACTAATGCTACAGGGGTGCTTTGAATGACCGTATCAAGTAGTAATTCACGTTGAAAAATGTCCATTCGTTCATTACGTAATACCGTTGCCAATTCATTATAGATATTGACTAATCGTTCAGTTTCTAGATATTTTTTATTATGTACGGTTAAGCTAAAATCATTATCTTTAAAGGCATCGATACCATTATCTATTGCGGATAATGATTGCTGAATGGGTGCTAAATAGGCTCGAAAAATATAACCTAATGCAAGTAAAGTGAAAAAAGTTAATATTAAAACTGGTATGCTGAAAACATTATAATCTTGAATAACTTCTGATAATAACACTGCATAAATGACAAATAGGCCACAAGTGGAAAAATATAGCCTTTTAAAGAGTGATTTTTTTCCCATCAACCGTCTATCTCAAATTTTTTCATCCGACGATACAAGGCTGAACGACTTAAGCCAAGAAGTTTTGCAGCTTCTGAAATTACACCACTAGCTTGAGATATTGCCGAACTTATATCTGCAGCGGTTAGCTCATCATTTTTTTGTGTAAAAGACTGAGGTAATTCAACCTCTAAACCTAATACAGTTTCATCAATCAGCTGTTCAGAAGTAAGTAATGAAGCCCGTTGCATTACATTTTTAAGTTCTCGAATATTCCCAGGCCAATCATAATGCTTTAGCACCTGAGCAGCAGTTTCTGTTAATTGAAAATTATCACCTAGGAAAAACTCAGCTAATGGCAAGATATCTGTTTTTCTTTGGTTAAGTGGTAGTAAGGGTAGTTCAATGACATTTAATCGATAGTACAAATCTTCTCGAAAATCACCTTTAGCAATAGCAGATTTAATATCCGCATTGGTTGCACTGATGATACGTACATTCACTTTAAGTGTTTCTGCTCCGCCAATACGCTCAAATTCTCCTGTTTCTAACACCCTCAACAGTTTAGCTTGACCATCTAAGGATAAATTAGCAATTTCATCGAGAAACAAAGTGCCATTATCAGCAAGTTCAAATCGACCAATACGTCGTTTAGTAATACCTGTATATGAACCTGCTTCCGCACCAAAAAGCTCTGCCGCCATCAGTTCTTGCGATAAAGCACCTACATTTACTTTTATAAAAGGGCCAGATTTACAGCTTGAATTAGCTTGCACAATTTCGGCAATTTTTTCTTTGCCTGCACCGTTTGGTCCGGTGATCAAAACAGAAACATTGGCATGAGCAACCTGCGTGGTAATTTTTAATAAATTTACCATAGCATCGCTGTGAAAACGCAAACCACACAGGTCGTATTTGTCACTTAACGCTTGGCGTTGCTTATTATGCTTAATCACACTTGTTCTTTGTGCTTGTTGTAATTCACTTAGCTCTAAAAGGTTATTAATGGTCACGATTAGTTTATCGTCGTCCCATGGTTTACCAATATAGTCACTAGCGCCTGATTTCACGAGTTCTATCGCTGTTTCTAAGTGAGTCCAAGCGGTCATTAAAATAATGGGTAAATCATCAAATTGACGACGAATTTCATTAAATAGCTCGATGCCCTCTTCGCCTGAAGTAGTATCTTTAGTGAAATTCATATCCTGAATCACCAGATCATAAGACTTCTCGGTCAATGCTTTCAAACCGTCTTCTGGTGTTAGTTGATGATCACAGTGCATTTGATTAATGGTAAATAATACCTTCAATGCATGACCAATATCAGGATTGTCATCGATAACTAGAATGCTTGCTTTCATTAATGCCTATTGTCCTTTATATCCATTCAGGTAATTTTATACCAATTTGGTCCTTGTTTAAGCTTTATTAAACAAGGACCAAACTAATTATGCACTTCTTGTCACAATAGCAGGCTCTATATTGGCAGCTCGTTTGGCTGGAAACCATACCGCTAATATATTGATTAACCACATCACTAAAGCCGTTGCTAATATAACACCAACATTTAAGAAGTTTTGCCCTGCTTGCTCTGAAGCTTCAAAAGTTATAGCGAAAGTAACCAAAACTCCAATTAATAATCCGATCAAAGTCAGGATACTATTTTCTGTTAGAAAATAGCGCATGATGTCACTTTTCTTAGCACCTAACGCACGACGAGTGCCGATTTGCTTGCGTTTTTGAGTGACTTGAAATGCCGTTAGCCCTGTCATACCAAAACCTGTAATAACAAGTAATACTACGCTGATCACTAACATAGTTAATGCTCGACTGCCTCGGCCATCATACATACGTTTTTGAGTACGTTTCAGTAATTCACTTGAATTAATATAACGACCTTGTTCTTGATAAAAAACATCAAGAATATCTTCTAACAAAGCCGTGCCAGTACCTTGTTCCACACGAATTAAGTAATGAGGCTCTTGATTTTGGCTCCATTTAACCTGTGGACGAATAATTGACTGGTAAGATTTACCTCTACCATTTAACCGTTCACCTGTCATGAAATTGCTATATATTCCCATCACTTTCACAGGATCTGCATTTTTTGCTAACCAAATGGTTTGACCAATAGCTGATTGATCATCAAATAATATCCTTGCCATTTCTTGGCTGATCATCACCTCTGGGGCATTTTGTGGCGTAGTCTCTGTTGACCCTTTGATCACATCACTTGCAGTAAATTGTCGTCCTTCAATTAATGATAATTGTAATACATCAAAAATATTTTCATCAGTTTCAACAACAACGGTTTTATATTCTTGAGCATCTTCTGCATTAGTTAAATACACGTTGATCATGTTTTCTGCAGTAAATGGAACCGCATTTGACGGCGCAATACTGACTACGTTAGGGACGCTTCTCACACGATCTAAGTCTTTAACCAATGCCTGACCAACATCTTGTGTTTCATCAAAAAATTCAGGTGATATTCGAATAATGTCTTCATGAGGTATACCTGATGCTTTATTCCATTCACTTAATGTTGCAGTGGCTACAAGTACAGAGCTACTTAAAACACCCATGGTAAAAGCGATTTGAACAATCATTAATATCGCCATGAATTTATTCTTTTTCATGCTAAGAAAAATTGGTTTAATATCCATAAATTTCTCCTTATTGTGCTTTTAATTGACTGGCTGGCGGAACATTACAAATACGCCAAATAGGGTAGATACTGGCAATCAGCGTACAAACCGTACCTGTTGCAAACGCTTTACCTATCATCACTAAGTTCAGTTGAAATAATGGCTCAATATCTTCTAAGCGAGTGGTGTAATCTGAAGCATAAATTTGAATATTCATCATACCTTGCAAACCAAAATAAGAGATAACAATGCCAACAACTCCGCCAATAATCCCAATGATCATCACTTCGATAACATGCTGAGCAATAATTGTTTTTTTCTTAGCACCTAAAGCACGTCGTAAACTCACTTCTTTTGTTCTGCGCATGAACTTAGCCAATAAAATACTGACTGCGTTTAAAATACACACCGCAAAAAATAAAGTAGCCAACATACTAAAAACTTTAATGAACTGGTTACGCCCATTGATGAATAACAATTGGTCATTTAAATTAGTGAGGAAAGTTAACGTTTCACGAGGAAAGCGACCAAGTGATTTTTGGCTATCAATGTAATTAACTAGTTGCTGATTATAATTTTCAATTTGTTCGTCAGGAATTTCTGCCCAAAAAGTTACCCACGCACATTCGGAATTCATTAAGCGGTCTAAGTTTTCATTGCGAAAGCTACGAGCTATATCAGCGTTTGCTGCCCAACAATCAAAACCAGCACGACGAGGTAAATTATTCTCCATAGCAAAGGTATAAGGAATAAAAAAATTATCTGGGCTAGCAGAACGATAACTGCGGTCATAAAATTTGCGAGTTAAATTCCAAGTATCTAAAACACCAATTACTTTTAATACATGAGTATTAATGCGCACTGTTTTTCCAACGCTGTTTTCACCGCCAAACAATTTATCATTCATCAATTTACTGATAACAATAACGGCTTCACCACTGTCTTCTACTTTTTTATCCCAACCGTTACCATAAAGAAATGGTGGTTCGAACATAGTAAAAAAGTTGCTACTAGTCACCGCTGCAGTTGTACGTAAGGGAGTAATATTTTCATCTTCAACATTGAGTATACCGTATGTTGACCAGTTAAACGTTTGCTTAACACCTGACAAATTCATCGCCATTAAGTTGATGGTGTCTTTATACGTGGTATCCACTAAACGTGCTTGATGTTCCACCGGATCAGCAGTAATTTCCCTGCTGTCCATTTGCACTAAAAAGATGTTTTTACTTTTGTGTGCTAGTGGTACTTGACTGCCTTGATAACTCATCGTTGCTACTGTGGTATATAAACCTAAACCAAGTGCAATAGCTAACACGGTTAAAAAAGTTAACGAGGGTTTATCCTTTAGGCTTTTAATTGCAAGATGTAAATTATAACTAAACATATTAACTCCTAAGCACTGCGCACAACATCGTCAGCAACGGCTCTTTCTATATCGCTAACTTGTCCATCAAAAATTTGAATATTACGGTGTGCACGACGTGCTAATTGATCGTCATGTGTCACCATAATAATGGTTGTTCCCTTGCTATTAATGTCTTCAAGCAATTCCATCACTTGCTGTGCCATTAATGAATCTAAATTACCGGTTGGTTCATCGGCAAGTAGAAATAGTGGGTCACCTGCAATAGCACGAGCAATGGCCACACGTTGCTGTTGACCACCAGAAAGTTGTGTTGGTAAATGCTTCATACGCGAAGCTAAACCTACAGTTTCAAGTGCATGTTCAATACGCTCTTTACGCTCTTTTGCACTCATACCCCGATAACGAAGTGGAACATCAACATTGTCAAAGATGGGTAGATCAGGCAAAAGATTAAAGCTTTGAAAAATAAATCCGATTTTTTGGTTTCGTATTTCTGAGAGTTTATCATCACTGAGTCCTTTTACATTTTGGCCATCTAAAAAATAATCGCCTTCTTCAAATGTTTCTAATGCGCCAGCTAAGTTTAAGAAGGTAGTTTTTCCTGAACCAGAAGGGCCTGTAACCGAAACAAATTCACCTCGTTTAATATGTAAATCAACTTTACGTAAGGCATGTGTTTCTACTAATTCTGTTCTATATATCTTGCTGACATTTTCCATTTTTAACATGGGGGCTTCTCCTAATTGGTCAGATAAATTTGTTCACGGTTGTTAAACACATCAATGCTTGAAACAACAATTTTGTCACCCGCTTTTAAGCCGGATAATATTTCCACTTCGCCAATGCTACGGGCGCCTAGCGTTACTTTTTGGCGAGTTGCATTGTCATTGTTTACTAGATAAATAATTCGTCCACCGCCACTTTCGACAAAAGCACCTCGGCGAACTTTTAAAATATTTTCTTTAGATTCAATTAATATTCTTGCGCTAACTCGTTGATTTTGTCTAAGGTTAGCCACAATTGTTTCACTAAAACGTAAACGTCCGACTACTTGGCCATTGGTTACTTCTGGGGAGATAGCAATAATTTCACCTTGATGAGTTTCGCCATTAAAGGTAATTTCACTAGCAAGGCCAACTCCTAAGTCATCGGCAAAACTTTCTGGGATATTCACTTCCACTTCAAAGGCACTTAAGTCAATAACCGTAATTAATGAAGCGTTAGCGATGACATTATCTTTTTCGCGAATATTGACACTACCGATAATACCGTCAGTTGGCGCAAGTAAATGTAACTCACTGACTTGACGCTTTAAATCATCAACAACAAATTGTTGTCTGCCTAATTGTGATTGTTTACTTTTTAATTCGAATTCCATACTTTCTTTTTGTAAATCAAAATTTTGTTTGGCATGACGATGCGCTAATGATGCACGCTTAAATTCCGCGACTTTCTCTTCAAACTCTTTTTTACTGATCAATGACTCTTTAATGCTAGTTTCAGCTCGTTTTTTATTAATATCTGCTGACTCTAAATTAACCGAAGACATTTCAATGGTTTGCTGAGTATTTAACTGAGTGGTTTTAATTTCAATTTTATGACGACCAACAGCTAGCTCTAACTGTTCAAGTGTGGCTAACTCTTGCTCGTAACGGTTTCTTAATTGTGGACTATCAATTTCGGCTAACTTCTGCCCTTGAATTACAGTATCTCCTGCTTTAATAAACAAGCTGACAATACCTGGAGCTTTGGCATATAAGGTAGGGCTGTTTGCAGCAACAATTTTACCTTGAACTCCAATGTCTCGTTGCAAGTTTCCTTTTACCACGGTAGCAAAACGCAAACGCTCTTTGGTAATAGTTAAATCAGAAGAAAACATACTGGTAAATTTAGGCAAAACAAAAACAATAAAAGCAATGATGAGAGCTAACGCAATAATTAGCTTAATCACTAACGACTTTTTAATGCCGCTTTGTTCTATTTGAATATCTTGTCCTGAAGTGTCTTTGAGCATACATATGTCCCTTATTGAGTTGCGAAAACAGTGAATAACAACTCAACGATAGTTATTGTTGAATTACCTCTGGGTTAGCAGGAATGATGCCAACAGATATCCTATTGATTTACATGCATTTTAATTATTAAAGATAATGAGCGAACAGTGATGTGTTCGGTGATAAGGTGAGCGAACACTGGCTTATAGGAATTGATAAAATTGCTGGAGAATGAATACTTGTCAGCAATATTCTAAATATACAAGGCGGTTAACACTTATATATAACCGCTTGATTAAAATAGTTTTATTTATATAGCTGATGATTATTTAGCTACTCTACTTGCAACCGGTGTTTGGCATATATCTAACACGGGAGGTGGCTTCTTAAAGAAAAAGGCACTGGGACGTTTTCTCCGTTTGGCTAACATTTCACTATAAGCAGGGTGCTCAGTATTTTTAACTTCAATATTGATACGTTCAAGCTCGGGTACATCACTCATCATTTGCATGGCTAAAATAGGCGTATGCTCTTTGCTATCAATTGCTATATCTCCTTTAATCACAGAAGTACGCGTAATAGCTTGCACATGATTCATGCCATAAACCACTCGACCAAATACCGTCATGATTCGATCTAAATACCGCGGCGCTTGACCATTAGTAAAATAGAAATGACTCGATGCCGTATCAGCTTCATTGCCGCGCGCCATTGCGATAACCCCTGGGCAATGTAGTAACCAAGCTTTGCTTTCACTTGGATTATAGCCAAGTGCAAAGCCACCTTTGAAACCTACTTGCTCAGAAAACAAATCATTTTTCTGTACTTGAGTAAAAGACCAGTTGGCATCTACAGTCCAATCTCCTTCAATTTTTAATGTTGATACAGATTTATCTGCATTACTACCATCTACAGGTCCAGCTTGAGCAACAAAGCCATCTATCACTCGATAAAACTTATTACCGTTATAATGTCCAGACTGGGTCAATTTAATAAACTGCTCAACATGTTTGGGAGAAAATTGAGGAGCAAGTTCTATCACCACCTTGCCATGCGGTAAGGTTAATAATACGGTTTTTTCTGGAGCAAGTGAACGCCATTCGTTTTGCTCAGCAGAACAACCAAAAGTTATTAAGCTCGTGGTTATTGTTGCCAGAAACAATTGTTTAAAGTTCATGAATATCCCTTATTTTTATTTTAATAAAGCTAGTAAAACAAAATGATTGATAAGACGCTAGTTTTAATGCCAATTGAATTCAACACCTTGAGGTCTCATGCTTATACTTGCTACCATAGCGTTATAATAATTATTGTGATTATTTTTTGGAGAGAATCTTGAACAAAAGCATTATCACTAACCTACTAGCATTAATTTTCACTTTATCAGGTTATTTTCTTGAGCAGCATCTTCTATTTACCATTGGTTTGTTTGCCCTTTCTGGAGCAATTACTAACTGGTTAGCTGTGCATATGTTGTTTGAAAAAGTGCCTTTTTTATACGGCTCAGGTGTGATCCCTGCACGTTTTGAAGAATTCAAACAGGGCATTCGCGACTTAATGATGAAACAGTTTTTCACTGAAGAAAATATTGACCGGTTTTTATCTGACACCGCAGGAAAAGCCACTACGCTAGATTTAGCTCCCGTTATCGATAAAGTAGATTTATCACCCGCTTTTGATGATTTAGTTGAAGTGATTGAAAAGTCATCCTTTGGTGGCATGTTAGCCATGGTTGGCGGCAGTGAAGCCTTACAACCCTTGCGTGAACCATTTATTGAGAAAATGAAAGCGACTGTCAGTAATATTTCACAAAGTGAAGAGTTTAATACTATTCTACGAGAAGAGTTAGAGCAGCCGACAGTTATGGCAGGCATGCGTGAAAAGGTGAGTGATATTATAGAGAAACGTTTGAATGAATTAACGCCACAACTTGTAAAGGAAATCATCCAAGACATGATAAGAAAACACCTAGGCTGGCTTGTAGTTTGGGGTGGTGTCTTTGGCGGAGTTATAGGCTTAATCGCTGCTGTTAGCGGCAACTTTTAAACAAAGTTAACGCAAGCAGTTGTTCCGTGATGTGTATAGAATTCGTTGCGGAACTTTTCAGGCTTAGCTACAAATATTGTCCTGATATTTGTTAGTTCCTTTTGTACTAATACTTACCGTACTTTTTTAAGTTAAACGCTTTAATTTTCGCCTTATAGGGGCTATGCTTGCGCTTTAAACATAGGGGTTTATCTCGCTTAATTGGGCGAAGTCGCTGAATTAAGAAAATCCCGTCATTGAATAAGGTAACCGGAGACATGTTTGGTAGCTTAAAGGCTTTGCCTGCCGATCCTATTTTAGGCTTATTGGCTAAATATCGTGAAGATTCAAACCCACAGAAAATCGATTTGGGTGTTGGTGTATATAAAAATGAAGCAGGTCACACCGCCATTTTAGATTGTGTGAAAGCAGCAGAAAAATATCGTAACGATCACGAAGATACCAAAGTTTATATTGGTCCAACCGGTTCTCCTGTATTTAATGATGAAATGAGTAAGTTGATTTTTGGCCATCATAAAGTACTCATTGAAAATCGTGCTCGCACGGTTTCAACTCCTGGTGGTACGGGTGCATTACGTGTTGCCGCTGAGTTTATTAAATCATGTAAAGCCGGCGCGACTATTTGGGTCAGTAATCCAACGTGGGCGAACCATACGGGTTTATTTGAAGCCGCTGGATTAAACGTTAAAACTTATCCTTACTATGATCATGAAAACAAAACGCTAGATTTTGATGGTATGCTCGAAGCGCTTAAGCAAGTCAGTAGTGACGATGCCGTGTTATTACATGCTTGTTGTCATAATCCAAGTGGTATGGATTTGAATAACGAGCAATGGCAACAAGTCGTTGATGTTGCCAAAAATGTTGGTTTTTTGCCTGTTGTTGATATGGCTTATCAAGGGTTTGGTGAAGGCTTAGACGAAGATGCTTACGGTTTACGCTTAATGGCCGAACACGTTCAAGAAATGATCGTCTGTAGCTCATGCTCTAAAAACTTTGGCTTATATCGTGAACGTATTGGCGCATGCACTATCATCGGTCAATCACCTGCTTGTGTTGATGTCGCTAATTCAGTTTTACTTTATGTTATTCGAGTGATTTACTCTATGCCACCAGCTCATGGAGCGGCATTGGTCGAGACCATTTTAAGCTCTGATGAATTACGTGGCCAATGGCATACTGAATTAGCACAGATGCGCGATCGTATTAATGGTAATCGTCAGTTATTGGTTGATAAGCTTGTTGAAAACGGTGTAACACGTGACTTTAGCTTTATTACACGTCAAATGGGTATGTTTTCGTTCTTAGGTATAACGCCTGAACAGGTTCAACAATTGCAAAACGAATACAGTATCTACATGGTTGGCTCAAGCCGCATGAGTATTGCAGGTATTGCTGATAGCAATGTTGATTACCTAGCGCAGTCAATTGCTAAGGTGTTATAGACAGTTTTTTGATAACTTAGTATTAACTAAAAAGTAATAAAAAACCGAGATATGTGTATCTCGGTTTTTTTATGCTTTCTTTTCAAAGGAAAAAATAGTTTTCCAATCATTTTTCATATCCACCACTTGCCAGTCTAGTTCTTTGGCATAAGTGAGAGTATTTTTCCCCCAACGAAAACGGGTATTAGGACTATATTTATATTCTCTTTTTTCATCGGTATGATGAATCAATACACATAACGACTGTCGTTCAGTTCGTGCCCATCGCAACATATCGACATCGCCATAGCTATTACCAAAAGCGGCGATAGGTCGTTGTGCTAAACGCCTTTCAATACTTAGTACCTTCCCAGCACGACTTTCAATAGAAAAAGGAATAGGCTCTAGTTTCACCGCCAAGTCACCATTACGCTTACCCAAGCGAGTACGCAAACTACTACCGATAACTCGATTAGCGCTAACTCGATATACTTTTTTTGACCAAGGACGAATAAAGTTCGCACTGCTACCCGAGACAATATAGTTTTTAAAACCATGTGCTTCAAAATAAGTTAATACTTCGATCATCGGCAGATAAGTTAATTCAGTATATTTTTGTTGAAATCGAGGGTGTTTAGCAATTGTAATCCAACGAGCTACAGAGTCACGGTATTCATCGGTGGTGATACCTGTTCGAAGAAAGTAAAAAGCGAAACATAATAAATTTTGAGCATCAAAAAGAGCATCTTTGCACCAACTTAATATCCTATGTAATTTACTAACATTGGTTAACGGCTCAGCATTGAGTAGTTTTCTTTTTAAATAAGCCACTTGTGCTAGCAGGGGCTTTTCAATCATTAAGGTGCCATCATTATCAAATGTCGCAAGGCGCTGTTCAGGTACAACAAAATACTGAGAGTTTTCATCGGTGACTTGTTGAACAAATTCAATAATCCGACTTTTAACCTTACCTTCTTGCCATGAAGGTAAGGGATCATATTCATTGGTCATTTACGAAAGTTCATCTGAATTATTTGGTACGGGCTCTATTAATATCTCGCTATTAAAACCAAATATTTTACCGCTCCAAATAAAGACTTGCCAAACTAAAACACCAAAAGAAATATAGCCAAAGTAACCTAATAAAGGCATCTCAGAAAAGATATGAATAACATCAACATAAGGAATGTTATATTGCCAATAATTAGGATTGGTGATTGGTGTTGCACTTGGGTGCATGCTGCCGTAATTCCACATTTCCCAAAAGAATCCATTACATAACGAAGCAAGGCCTATCAATACACCAGCAGTCCAATTGCCTTTAGCTATGTCGGTAAAAGGATTCCAGATATTTAGTTTCATTAGAATCCCTGTCATGACCGCAAAAGGCCCCATCCATACCGCCCAAAACATCATGAATGGCCAATAAGTCATTGCAGCAATAAGTAAACTGCCAATTATTATCATTAAATTGCCATCAAGTTTCATCTTAGGGCCATTCTGATAGCGTGCTGCCATTACAGGGAAACTATTAAGTAGATTAAACCATTGGAATAAGACTGGTGTTACCGTTGAATAAGTAATTAAAAATTCAATACTAATGGTCATATCCGACCAACCAACACTATGGGCGTTAGGATAAAACCAATTACCTAAAACGAAGTAATCATAGTATTCAAAATACGCCCAACTTAGGATTGAGATGAAAGCACTGATCAATAACAACAGCGGCTTTTTAGAGAACAACGAAGCACCATTATTTCGTTGATAAACTATACCGTCTAAAAAGAAAATAAAACCCCACCATAAAGGAGTGAAAGCCCAGTGAACTAAATTGCCAAATGGAGTAACTCGCGCCCACATTAACCACCAAAAAAATCCCATCGTTAAACCGCCAACCCAAAACCACCAAGGTAATGATACTGTTGGTTTTGGTCTAGGCACTAAAGGAGCCCCTTTAAAGCCATAATATTTTGGCACTAGAATAAGCCCGCCGATGTATAACACTCCAGCAAGCATGATAAGAAAATAAGTTAGGCTAAACCCAGGTACTTTACCGGCAAAGGTTGGAGGAAAAATGCCGAATCCCGGAGGTAGATGAGCTGGATATTTAAACCAAGCGACAATCAAAGGTATTATTAGAGTCAGTAACACAGGCCAAAATAACTTCCATTTCATAGCGGTAACCTTATTTTTTATTATTAATATTAATTGAACTAATCTAATGCATTTTGTAATAGTTTTTCTTCAAGTAAAAAACGTCAGCTAAAAAGTTAAAAATGATAACTCAATTCAATGCCGATTTGGCGAGCTTCACCTTTTAACTCAGTAACAGCACCAAGTGCTGCAATGGAATCAAAACGCAGTTCTGCATATTCAGTATTAGTTAAATTCTTTCCCCATAAAGAAAAAAGTAAATCATCACTTATTACTAAAGAAATACGGCCATTTAGCAATATAAAGTCATCTTGCTGAGTAAAGTCATTTTCATTTTGGTCGAAATAAAAATCAGATTGATAATCAAAGCCCAGTTGTGAAAGCAATGGCTTCCCAGCAACCAGTGTTTCATGCAAAACATAACCACTGATATTCCATTTAGAAGAAAAAGGTAATCGATTATCATCAACAGTAATACCACCTTGCTGATAAGAGCCAATATGTGCAGTAGGTAAATATCCGACATTTAGGTTAAACGATAGCTCATTTGTTGGAGTAATTGTAAACTCAGCTTCCATACCGTAAATGGTCGAATCGCCTGCGTTTTTTAATACATGGTATGGCACAGCACTGTCTTGATTATTTACAAAAACTTGTTGATCTTGGTAATCATAATAAAATGCCGCAAGGTTCAACTGAGCATTGTTTTGCCAAAATTGCAGCTTACTGCCAACCTCCCAAGCATTTAAGGTTTCAGGTGCATAGGTTGAGTCGGCGGCTTGTGCTGGTGATGTTGAATATCCTGCATTATAGCCGCCACTTTTGTATCCTCTAGAAAAGCTCGCGTAAAGGCTTGAGTATTCATCGAGCTTCTTAATCAAGGCTAGTTTTCCTGAAAACTCACTGTCTTCAACTTTATCTTCGAGATCCCATAATTTAGGAATATAAATCGCTTCACTATCCAAATCTGCGGCGGCGCGATAATCGGTAGTTTCATCGGTATAACGTAAGCCTGCAGTTACAATAAAATCATTCTCCAAAGTTAAATCTACTTGGCTATACAATGCCAAAGCGCTATTTTCTAATTTATTATCATAAAGAAACTCTCCTGCATCAGGAGAAACAGCCCTAAAATCTCGGAATAAATCGATGCTATTATCTTGTTTTATCTCTTCATTAAGGTAAAAAATTCCTGAAACCCAATAACTGTTTTCTCCTTCAACAGCGATACTTAGCTCTTGCGTTATTAAACTAGTATCTGTCCCCATATCACCTTCAATCAAATTATTAACGCCGTCAGAGTCCCATGAGTGATAACGATCTAATGTTCGATAACCTGATAAAGAAGTTAAAGTCGTTGACGGGGTAAGCTGCCATGTTAATTCAATGCTCGCTCCCCAACTTTCAGAATCATGTTCACGATCAGCAGTATCAGCTCTCACATCCCAATAATCATTCCCTCCCACCTGATCAGTAAAATTATCCTGGCATAATTTCGAGCCTGCTTGACTGGGAGAACACAAACCTGAGCCATCAATTTTGTTTACGCCTAAACTAGCAATAGGTTTAGGCTTTCCTGACCAATCTTCATAGTGCATTTTGGCAAAAAGGGTAAAATCATCAAATGTTGAAGCCAGAGATAAACGAAAACTGCTTTGCTTTAATCCACCATCAGGTTGTCCGACCATCAAGTTGTTAGTTGAAAAGCTGTAATCTTCCTGGTTAAAGGCAAATCTTAGTGCATTATCTTCATTTACCGGCAAATTAATAGCACCATCTATTGAGCTATAATCATGTTCTGCAAGGCTAACGTTTATATAACCACCAAAGTTATCTTCAGGTCGTCTTGATCTTAATAAAATGGCACCACCGGTAGTATTTCGACCAAAAAGCGTTCCTTGAGGACCGCGTAATATTTCAGCATGCTCAAGGTCGTATAAATTAATCGATAAGTTATTAGCACTGCCACTGACAATACCATCAGAGTATATAGCAATGGGGGAAACTGTTGATGTGTTGTAATCAATCATGCCCACACCACGAATATTGAAAGCTGGAGGAGTGCCTTCTCCAGCATTATTCGTGACTTTCATATTAGGAGCAATCATGCCAAGTTGTGTTGTATCTTTAAGCTGCCAACGGTTAATTGTTTCACCGTCCATCACAGTTACTGCTACTGATACATCACTTATCTTTTGTAAACGTTTTTGCGCATAAACCTCAATAACTTCAACATCACCTGTATCGACTTCAGCTTCAAGTCCATTTGAATGTGCATAACTTATATGACTACTAACCATTGCCATTCCTGTGCTAATAGTTAGGATGAGTCGATTGAACTTGAGCATGTGAAAACCTTTCTGAAAATTTATGACTTAATTCATAAAACGACACTATGACTATCAATTAAGAGCCGATTAAGTTTTATAATCTATTGTTTATTTTAAAATAAACCCGAGGAAAGCAGATCAAATTATTATAACTATAGTCGACTTTACTAAGCAATCCAGTGAAAGATAAAATTTTACTATTTCATTGATTCTGAAAGGTAATCATCATATAAATAGTAAAGGTGAATATAGGGATCATAAAAATACATGCTATCGTTTCAAGGCTACACTGTTATTGCAGAAAAAATAGCGACATCAACCGCGACTCAGCTGTTTTTTGCCCATGATAAAGATATGCAGTACGTATTGATTAAACGTTTAAGTAAATCCTCTGACAAGTCAGTTCAATCAAAATTCAAGCAACTCAATGAATTAACACGTTCACTTAATATTAAACATTTAGTAACCCCCATACAGACTCACGAAGATCAACACTTCTGTTACGCAATATACCCTTGCGATAAGTCTCAACAAAGCTTATTAAGCTTAAGTGAAGAAGGAAATCTGCACTTAACTGATAAACTTTCCATTGCCATTAACGCCACAGCATTGATTGAAGAAATACATCAACACGGCATTATTATTAATAATATCAGTGCTGATAACCTTTATATTAATAAAAACAACGACGTCAATATTATTGACTTGAGTATGGCGACTCGAGTGAGTGTTATTCATAAACAAATAAAGCATGGTCGATTAGATAAGCAATATTTGAATACTATTTCCCCAGAAGCAACAGGGAGAATGAATAGGGCGGTAGAAAAAACATCAGATTTATATTCTTTAGGTAGCACCCTATATAACCTGTTTGCTGGACGATATCCCTTTTATTTTTTGGATGAAATGGAAATGGTGCATGCCCATATTGCCAAACGAGCAAAACTTGCGCATGAATATAACAAAGAGTTGCCTAAACAAATTGCCCTTATTTTAGCAAAACTTTTAAGTAAAGCCCCCGAACAACGCTATAAAACAGCTTCTGGTTTAGCCAAAGATCTAAAGTTATGCAGTGATGAATATAATGACCATGCCAGTATTCCCGAGTTTGCAGTAGGGCAATATGATCATGATAATCAGCTAAAATTTTCAACTAAGCTTTTTGGTAGAAAAAATGAGATTGCTAGTCTATTCAACGCTTATCAAACGGTAAAACGAGAAGAGTGTTTACAGCTTTGCGTTATTAGTGGCTATTCAGGAGTTGGAAAATCTCGTTTGATCAAAGAACTACATCAAACATTAACCCAAAATCGTGATTATTATATTGCCGGAAAATTTGAGCAATATAAAAATAACTCAACTTACTCCTCACTGTTTAATGCACTGAATGATCTCATTGAACAAATACTAGGTGAAACCAACGAGCAGTTGCAACAATGGCAGAAAATCTTCACCGAATTACTGGGTGTAAATGCTCAGCTAATCGTTGATTTCCTACCTAAATTGGCTTTGATCATTGGAGAAACCAAAAAAGTAATCGCTTTGCCTGTGGCAGAAGAGAAAACACGTTTTGATCAAACACTGCTTAATTTATTCAAAGCTCTGGGACAAAGTGATAAAGCTATCACCTTGTTTTTAGATGATATGCAATGGTCTGATTTAGCAACCCTAACCTTGTTAGAGCAAGTTATTGAAAATAATGATGTTAAAAAGCTATTTTTTATCATTTCATATCGAGACAATGAAGTTGACCAAACACATCCCCTTATTACGCTACTAAACAACCTTGATAGCTCTCCTGCTTTTCATTCACATCTGAAACTAAAGCCATTAAAGCATTCGGCAATGTTGTCTTTTCTTGCTGACTCTCTTTCATTAACTAAAACAGAGATATCTCCTTTAGTTAATATCATCATTAAGAAAACAGCGGGTAACCCTTTTTTCACCATTGAATTGATCAAATCAATGGTGGAGCAAGAGATTATTACCCTGAATAAGCAAAATAAGTGGCACTGGAAACTAGAGCAACTTAACAATATTAATGCTACAGAAAATGTGCTTGATTTGATGGCACAACGAATTAAACGTTTACCAGAACAGCAACAAGATATTTTACATACGGCTGCTTGCATTGGTAATTTTTCGGCGCTAGATTTGCTGAGTTATACCCTATCAACTAACCAAGTATCAATTGAACAAGCATTACCTATTTTAGTTAATGAAGGTTTTATCACAGCTTACGCCAGCAATGAAAATAGTGATGAGTTGAGCGCTATTCGTTTCATTCACGATAAGATTCAACAAGCAGCCTATTTATTAAAACGTCCGCAACCAAAATCATTGCTTCATTATCGTATTGCCAAGTTTTATTTAACTCAAAATAAACAGCTAAAAGAGCAACACAATATATTTCATTATATTGAGCATATTAATATTGCTGCGCCACTGTTTGTTGAACAAGCACAACAATCACTACTTGCTCAATGTAACTATTTGGCAGGGAAAAAAGCATTAGAAGCTAATGCATATAGTGATGCACTTTATTATTTAGAACAAGCAGAAAGCTATTTAGATAATGATAAGTGGCAAGCTCAATATTTACTCACTTCCAATATCATAAAAGCCAAAGCAAGTGCTTGTTACTTAACGCAAGACTATTCATTAGGTAATCAATTATTTCAACAAGAGTATACTCGTTTTCAAAATATTACTGATAAAGCTCAATTTGCCAAAATACAATTACTTGCTCTTATTGCCCAACATAGAATTGCCGAAGCCTATCAATTGGGCCTAGAAACACTATCTTTACTTAAAGTAAAATTGCCTCAAGTGAGTCATATCACAGAACAATATTTACATTTAAAACAATTATACGTGAATAAAGATATTAACCAGCTTATTGAATTGCCTGAAGTAGAAGAGGATATTTCACTACTTGCACTTGAGCTATTAAATTCAATACAAACAGCGGCATACTTAATCAGCCCTGAAGAGTATATGAGAATAGCCTATACGGCTTTTGAGTTGTGTTTAACTACCGGCGTGTCTACAGGAAGTAGTAAAGTGTTTGTCACTCATGCACTATTATTGTGTGGGGCATTTAGTCAATTCGATGATGGTTTAAAGTTTGCTGATTTAGCATCACAATTCAACCAAAAATACCCTTCACTCTTTGCAGAAGTTGAAGTTGAATTTGTTAAAAATGTTTCGGTATTGCATTGGAATAAACACTTATCAGCATCTCTAAAGCCTTTAGAGAAAAACTTTCATCAAGGTATTGAATGTGGCAACTTTGAGTATGCTTTTCATTCAGCTTTATTTTATTGTTTTCACTACTTTTTCTCTGGCAACAAACTCAGTAAAACCAAAAAAGTTTATAAAAAATATATTGCACTGATGCGAGAAAAGAAACTCGTTTATCATTTAAATTTAATGAATATCTGGTATCAATATGCATTGAATTTATCAACTCAAGTTACTCAGCCCAAACGGTTGATTGGTAAAGCATTTCATGAAGAAAAAGTATTATCCCAGTTAATTGAAACCAATGATGTCACCACTTTATTTTCTTATCACTTAGTTAAAATGAAACTCGCTTTTCACTTTGATGATGTAAAATCAGCCAATGAGCATAGGATAAAAGCCGAGCAGTATAGCTCATCGGTTGTATCCCTCTATCATTTTACTGAGTTTTACTTTACTGCTGCCTTGGTGCTCGCTGCTAATTGTAAAATTAACCCACAAAACAAAAAGGCAGAGTTATATCATGAGTCGTTAGCAAAACTAAAAAGCTACCTACAATTACTTCAACTTTGGTCTGTACATGCACCAGAAAATCACTTGCACAAAGCACAATTAATTCAAGCTGAAATAATGGCTATAGAGCAAGATGTTACTGCTTGGCATATGTATGAACAATCTATAACATCAGCAATAGAGAATGGCTACCCTCAGTACCAAGCCGTTGCTTACGAGCTCGCTGGACAGTATTGGCGTAATCAACAAAAAAATGCAATGGCTGCTGAATACTTCCAACAAGCTTATGAGTGTTATTTGCTCTGTGAAGCAAGTAATAAAGCTAAGTTTTTAGCAGAAAGAGAGCACCTTTTATTAACTAACACATCCGCTATTGTTCATACTAATCAAAATCAGCAATCAAACGATAGTTATAGTCAAGAACTAGACTTGTCTTCAGTATTAAAAGCGTCGGAAACCTTGAGCGGCGAAGTCGATTTACAAGCGTTTTTGCATCGAATGATGGTTATTATTATCGAAAATGCTGGTGCACAAAAAGGCTCATTGTTATTACTCGATGATGGCATGCTTAATGTAGAAATAACTATATCAAGTGATGGTAAAGACGTTACTGATGATGATTTACCTTACACGCTGATCAACTATGTTTCTCGTACCTTAATTCCACAGGTACTTAATAAAAGTAATAATAAAAATCAGTTTATTGCTGATCCTTATTTTACTCATCATCAACCTAAATCAGTTATTTGCATTCCAAGCATTGTCAAAGGAAAATTAAAGGGCATCATCTATCTAGAACATTTTGATATTGAAAACGTTTTCACAAAAGCACACGCTAATGTTTTACAGCTACTCGCAGACCAAACGGCGATTTCCTTTGATAATGCTAAATTATATCAACAAGTGTTGTCGTATAGTCGTAATTTAGAACAGCAAATTCATGAGCGTACTAAAGAGCTTGCCTCAGAAAAAATTAAAGCAGAACAGGCTAACCAAGCAAAATCAAATTTTTTAGCGAATATGAGCCACGAAATTCGTACGCCGATGAATGCTGTTATCGGCTTAAGTCAATTGGCGCTTCGTACCAAATTGAACCCTACTCAGCAAGACTATTTAACTAAGATTCAAGACTCATCGAGGTCATTGCTAAGTCTTATCAATGATATTTTAGACTTTTCCAAAATCGAAGCGCAAAAATTAACACTTGAACATGTCTGTTTTTCTTTAAGTGAAATATTACAACGAGTGGTGAACGTATGTACCTTCAAAGTACACGAAAAAGGCTTAGAGTTTGTTGTTGATATAGCAAAGAATGTGCCCAAGTTACTAGTAGGTGATCCTTTAAGGTTACAACAAATCATTATAAACCTTGCTAATAATGCAGTTAAATTCACCGAAAAAGGCGCCATTCATGTTGAAATAGAACAAATTGGAAAAAATGAATTTTCTAGCGAATTAAAATTTTCAATTCACGATACCGGAATCGGTATGAAAAAGGAGCAACAACAGCACTTATTTAAATCCTTTTCACAAGCCGACGATAGTGTAACTCGACGATATGGCGGCACAGGATTAGGACTAGTCATTAGCAAACAACTTACAGAGCTAATGGGAGGAAATATAGGCTTTGAAAGTAACTATGGTCAAGGCTCAACCTTTTATTTTACCGCCAAATTTGAGCATGCCGATCAAGACTTTCAAGTCACATCAATAAAACAACACAGCTTAAGTAATCTTAGAGTATTAGTTGCTGATGACATAGATATTGCTCGAAAAGTACTTATCGATGCTTTGGCACAAAGTGACATTAGCGCTGATGGTGTAGAAAATGGAGACCAAGCGTTACAAAAAGTACTGCAAGCCGAAACTAATGGTCGACCATACGATTTAGTATTAATGGACTGGAAAATGCCAAAAATGAATGGCATTGAAGCAGCAAAACAAATTCATCAACAATGCAAAGGAGAGATACCTCATATTCTCATGGTGTCAGCATATGATAAGGATGAAGCAAAAAAACTCGCAGAGCATAGTGGTATTGAACAATTTTTAGAAAAGCCCATTAACCAGTCATTGCTGATTGACTCGATTGTCGAAGCACTTTGTCAGGGTACTGATCAACTCAGTGTTGATGAAAGCCAGTACGACATTATTATCCCAGACTTAAGTGCTTTTCATGTATTGCTTGTTGAAGATAATATGATCAATCAACAAGTGGCTAAAGAATTTCTTTCTGATACCAAAATCAATGTAGAGTGTGCTGAAAATGGCTTAGTCGCCCTTGAAAAACTATCCAGCAAAGTTTTTGATCTTGTTTTGATGGATATTCAAATGCCTGAAATGGACGGCTTAACTGCAACCAAAGAAATACGAAATACACTTAAACTTAATGACATCCCTATTATTGCCATGACCGCACATGCTATGGAAGGTGATGTTGAAAAAAGCATACATGCGGGCATGAATCAGCACTTAACCAAACCGATAGAGCCCGAGTTGTTATACAGTACCTTATGTAAATACCTTATAAAAGATGACAGAGTAGTACAACAAAGCAATGATAATGATCCCACTGAAAAGTTATCTAATGCGATAAAAAAACAGCAACAATTAAAAGATAATACCTCGCTTGAAGTTGATGAAGCGATTAAAAAACTTCAAGGGAAACATTTACTCTATTTACAACTAGTAGAAGATTTTTGGCATAAATATCAGAACTTATCTGAAACATTAAATCACTTATATCATGCTGGCTCCATGGAAGAGCTCTACCGCAGTGCTCACTCATTAAAGTCAACTGCCCAATATATTGGTTCGGCTGTTTTATCATGTTCTGCCGCAGCATTAGAGAATGAAATAAAACAGCAAGGTGTTCATGTTGAACTACAATTAAATGAACTCACCACGCAACAAGATTTACTTATCGCACAATTAAATCGGGTTTTTTATCTTGAAGATGAAGTAGCCACAACAAAAACAATAAATATTGATGATACAAAAGTGCTTATTAGTCAGCTTAAACCTTTGGTAGTAGCCGCAGATATTCTTGCAGAAGACATATCTAGTCAACTCATGGAACAATCACGTAATACTCAATATTATGAGCAGGCTAAGCACATCCATCAATTAGTCGCGAATTTCGACTTTATTGATGCTGAACAATCCATTAAACAGTTTGAACAAACATTGGCTAAAGAGTATGAATGAAAAGCCAATCACATCTGTAAATCGTCGAGCAGTAGATAAACTATTTACCATACTTTGTATTGACGACGAAAGTGTTAATTTAAAAATTCTTGCTTCTATTTTTAAAGACAATTACAACGTAGTTGCATGTAAAAAAGCGTCTTTAGGCTTTATTAAAGCGCTTGAACTTAAGCCTGATTTAATTTTATTAGACGTACTTATGCCCGAAGAAAGTGGCTTTGAACTCATTCAAAAAATTAAAAACCAACCCGAGCTCAGTCACATTCCTGTTATTTTTATTACTGGCTTACAGAGTACAGAAGATGAAGAGAAAGGACTGAATTTAGGTGCCAGTGACTACATTCAAAAACCCTTTAATTATGGCATTGTTCGCGCAAGAGTGAATACCCACCTAGAAATCATTCGCCAACGCAAACTCTTAGAAAAATTTGCTCATGTTGACAGTTTAACTGAACTACCTAACCGCCGAAAATGGGATATTGACAGTAAGAATCAATGGTTATTTGCCAAAGAACATCAAAAACCCCTTGTTTTTGGTATTGTTGATATTGATTTTTTTAAAAAATATAACGATTCCTATGGCCATCAACAAGGGGATATTGTTTTGAGAAAAGTCGCCAATGCAATAAGGAGAGTGCTATTTGATTATCATGGTGCTATATATCGTTGTGGCGGTGAAGAGTTTCATTTTTATCTATCTGCAGAACAAGTTCAAAGTGTTCAAACTGTTTTAAGCGAATGTTTAGAGTGTGTGACTGCTCTTGATATCCAACATCAATCATCATTAGCTTCATCACTTATTACAATTAGTATCGGAGCAGTACAAATCATACCAACAGCAGAAGTCTCATTAAATGAAGTTATGCAGTTGGCTGATGAAAAACTTTATCAAGTCAAAAACACTACCCGTAATGCTATTGACTTCGGTCACTACCCTAAACCTGTGTAGAAGCAAAAGAGATAATCAATGCAACCATACCAAATGAATTACCATAGAAAAAAAACAGTAAACTCGGTATAGTGCGCGCATAATCAATACTATCAATGATATTTCGTAGGAGCCGCGTGTGGTAACTTCAGGCAATTTATTTATTCTTTCAGCGCCAAGTGGCGCAGGTAAATCGAGCTTAATTTCAGCATTATTAAAACAAAAAAGCGCCCAAGAAATGCAAGTTTCAGTTTCACATACCACTCGAAATGCTCGTCCAGGTGAAGTAGATGGTCAGCATTATCACTTTGTTTCAAAAAACGAGTTTAAAAAACAAATATCAAAAAATACCTTTTATGAATGGGCTGAAGTTTTTGAAAATTTCTATGGTACCTCTGCAGTTGCTATTGATGAACAGCTAGCTAAAGGCATCGATGTTTTTTTAGATATCGATTGGCAAGGTGCACAGCAAGTTCGTATGAAAAAACCTGAAGTCACCACAATATTTATCAGTCCACCATCAAAACAAGAATTAGAAAATCGATTACGTAACCGAGGACAAGATAGTGAAGAAGTTATTCTAAGCAGAATGGCGCAAGCTCAAGCTGAATGTTCACACTATCAAGAATTTGATTATCTCATCATCAATGATGATTTTGACCAAGCTTTGCTTGATTTAACAACAATTGTCAGTAATCAAAGACTAAAACGTCGCCAACAAGCAGAAAAATACCAACTTTTATTTAAAGATCTATTGGCTAACGATTAAGCACATAGTAGAATACGCAGCTATTTTGTAAATTTTAAAGTTGGAGTGACCAAATGGCTCGCGTAACTGTTGAAGATGCCGTAGATAAAGTCGGTAATCGTTTTGACTTGGTGCTAATCGCATCTCGTCGTGCTCGTCAAATTGCCACTGGCGGTAAAGATCCTTTGGTTGATGTTGAAAATGACAAACCTACTGTCATTGCTTTGCGTGAAATTGAAGCCGGACTAATTACTACTGCAGTGATGGATGATACTGACCGTCATGAGCTTGTTCAGCAAGAATCTGCTGAATTAGCAGCTGTTGCAGCAATTGTTGGTGGTCAAGAACAACAGTAGTTCTGCATACAATAAATTAACGCGTAATCTACTTTCGAGTATTACGCGTTTTTTTATGCCTGTAAAATGAGCAATTCATTCTAATTTCAAATAGAAACAAGAAATATCACTCAATAGCAAGGTTCTTTAACGCCTTTATCTATTGGCTTTGCCGTGAAATAGACGTATTCTATTATTATAAGTAATATTAAATTAAGTACCGAATATAATTGGTGTAAACCATCATTAAGGAAATCGCTGAGTGTATCTTTTTGAACCACTAAAAGAACTTGTTGCAAGCTATTTATCGAAAGTTCAAATCGATTTATTGAAACAAGCTTATATCGTGGCACGTGATGCCCACGAAGGACAAATGCGTTCAAGCGGTGAGCCTTATATCACTCACCCAGTCGCTGTTGCTCATAATTTAGCAAAAATGAACCTTGATCATGAAACATTGATGGCTGCATTATTGCACGATGTAATTGAAGATACCGACACCACCAAAGATGATTTGTCCGAGTTGTTTGGTCATACTGTAGCTGAACTTGTTGAAGGGGTCAGTAAACTCGACAAACTCAAGTTTGATAATAAAGAAGAAATGCAGGCGGAGAATTTCCGTAAAATGGTGCTTGCCATGGTGCAAGACATTCGTGTAATTTTAATCAAACTTGCTGATCGCACGCACAACATGCGTACATTAGAATCCTTACGACCAGAAAAACGTCGTCGTATCGCTCGTGAAACGCTCGAGATTTATGCGCCAATAGCTAATCGTTTAGGTATTCATGACATCAAAAATGAGCTTGAAGTCCTTGGCTTTGAAGCACTTTATCCGATGCGTTCACGTGCTTTAAAATCAGCAGTTAAGCAAGCTCGTGGTAATCGCAAAGAAATCATTAATAATATCCAAGAAGAAATTGCCGCCCGTCTAGCTGAAAGTGGTATAAAAGCGCAAATTATTGGTCGAGAAAAACATTTGTTTTCCATTTATAGGAAAATGCTCAATAAAGAGTTAATGTTTAATGAGGTCATGGATATCTATGCTTTTCGTGTCATTGTTGAAGACAAGTTTGATAATTGTTATCGCGCATTAGGCGCAGTACATAACTTATTTAAACCGATAGAATCTCGATTCAAAGACTATATTGCTATACCTAAAACCAATGGTTATCAATCATTGCATACTTCACTTATCGGTCCACATGGTATTCCTGTTGAAATACAAATTCGTACTTACGACATGGATCAAATGGCAGATAAAGGCGTTGCAGCTCATTGGCTTTATAAAGAAAGTGGCGATACCGGCGGTACTACCGCACAGATGAAAGCTCGGCGTTGGATGCAAAGTTTATTAGAATTACAGCAAAGTGCCGGCAGCTCCTTTGAATTTATTGAAAACGTAAAATCTGATTTGTTTCCAGAAGAGATTTATGTTTTTACCCCAGATGGACGTATTATTGAATTGCCTATGGGTGCTACCGCGGTTGACTTTGCTTATGCTGTACATACTGATGTAGGTAACTCTTGTGTTGGTGTAAAAGTTGATCGCAAACCATTTCCTTTGAGCCAACCAATAGACTCAGGCCAAACTATCGAAGTTATCACTTCATCAGCCGCTAGACCAAATGCTACTTGGTTAAACTTTGTTGTAACAGCAAAAGCACGCTTACAAATTCGCACTTATTTACGATCTCAAGAGCAAAGTGAATCTCATGCGCTAGGCCAGCGACTGTTAAGTCACGCGTTGGGGAAAAACAAGTTAACTGATATAGAACAAAGTAAAATAGACCAAGTAGTGCAAGAAACTGGCAATAATAGCCTTGATGAATTATTAGTGAATATTGGTCTAGGTAATGCATTAAGTATAGGTATTGCGCGTCGATTAACCGATGAATTTACTGAAGATAACGATATAGCCCCATCAGCAAGTAAAACTAAAATGCCGATTAAAGGTACTGAAGGTATGTTAGTTAACTACGGTAAATGTTGTCGTCCTATTCCTGGTGACAGTATTGTTGCTTATCTCAGCCCAGGAAAAGGTTTGATGGTGCATCAGCAAGGTTGTCGTAACATTAAAGGTCAAGAGCAGGGACAGTTTTTTCCAGTGAAATGGGATAGTGATATCGATCGTGATTTCATCGCTAAACTCCGCGTCGAAATTATTAATCATCAAGGTGCATTAGCCGCGTTAACCAATGTTGTTGCTCGCGGTGAATCTAATGTGCATACGTTAAATTCAGGCGAAAAAGAATCAGGACTCTATGTTATTGATATGGAAATCACTTGTCGTGACCGTATCCATTTAGCTGATATTATTCGTAAAATCAAAGTAATGGTTGATGTACAACGTGTTGTACGAAATAAATAAATTTAGTAAAAGATAAGATTTGGAAGGCAAAATATGAAAACGATTATAAGTACAGAAAATACACCAAGTGCCATTGGTACCTACAGCCAAGCAGTAAAAGTAAATAATACAGTTTATCTTTCAGGGCAAATTCCATTAGTACCTGCATCAATGGCATTGATCAGTGAAGACTTTGCTGAGCAAGCACATCAAGTATTCAAAAACTTATCTGCTGTTTGTGAAGCTGCAGGTGGCGATATCAACGACATGGTTAAAGTAAATATTTTTTTAATGGATTTAAGTCAATTTGCCACCGTTAATGAGGTGATGAGCCAATATTTTTCACAACCTTACCCTGCCCGCGCAGCAGTGCAAGTATCACGTTTACCAAAAGATGTACAAATTGAAATTGACGGCGTAATGGAATTACCTAATGTTTGCTAATGCAGTGAGTTTTTCGACACATTAATGGCCCGTAGCAAACGTAATTAAAAATATTAGATCTCAGTAAAGTATTCAATCAAAGAAAAATACGAAAATATGACTCCAGAAAGATTAGCTAGAATAAACTCGATGTTAGATCATCGTCAACCCGATTTAACCGTGTGCATGGAAGGCGTACATAAGTCACATAATCTTGCCGCAGTTGTTCGTACCGCTGATGCAATTGGTGTCAGTGATGTACATGCTGTATGGAAAAGCGAAGAAATGGAAGTGCGTGGCGGCAGTGCAGCCGGTAGTCAGAATTGGATTGATGTGCATAACTACAGTAAAACTGAAGATGCCATTGCTGAATTAAAAAAACAAGGTATGCAAGTTTTAGTAACTAACCTATCTGAGACTGCGGTCGACTTTCGTGAAATTGATTATACCAAACCAACTGCGATTATATTAGGACAGGAAAAATTCGGTGCATCTGAAAAAGCCTTAGCATTAGCCGATCAAGATATCGTCATTCCTATGGTTGGCATGGTGCAATCGCTTAACGTTTCGGTTGCTTGTTCTGTTGTACTTTACGAAGCCCAACGTCAACGTCAATTAGCAGGTATGTATAATAACCCTAAAATGGCAGAAGCTCGTCGTCAACGTTTCTTATTTGAAGGTGGTCATCCTATTTTTGCAGAGGCTTGTCAACGTAAAGGTTTACCTTACCCTGAAATAGATCAAGCAGGACAAATCATCGCTTCAGAAGAATGGTGGCAAAAAATGCAAATGACAAAAAGTGCTTGGCAAGCTATTGATAATGAACCAAACAGTTAAATTTTACACTTGTATTGTTTTGCTAGAGATATTGTAAGTGACTGAAGCTCTTGGCATAGGAAATCTCGCTCGTATCGCAATTTCAACACTTAAAGGTGTTGGTCCTAGTATGGCGAGTAAGCTGGAAAAAATAGGCTTAGTTTCTCTACAAGACTTATTGTTTCACTTGCCAAATAGATATGAAGATCGTACACGAATAACCACTATTCGGGATTGTTTACCGGGCATATTTACCAATATTATCGGCGAAGTTACCGCCAATCAAATCGTACAAGGCAGACGACGTATGATGATAGTGACCATCGACGATGGCACAGGTATCATCAATTTAAGATTCTTTCATTTTTCTGCTGCACAAAGAGCACATCTCACCATAGGTACCAATATTCGTTGTTATGGCGAAATTAGCCGTGGTGCCAGATCGTTAGAAATAGTTCATCCAGAATATAAACAACTTGAGCATGACCAACCACTAACTCCAGTTGATGAAACATTAACGCCTGTTTATCCAACTACTGATGGTCTGCGTCAAATATCGTTGCGCAATTTAACCGAGCAAGCACTGCTTCGTTTAGCGCGTGGACAAGTAGAAGAATTACTGCCAGATGAGTTTAATCATTATGCATATTCTCTTGGTCAAGCATTGGCATTAATTCATCGTCCACCACCAGAAACCTCTGTTCTGCAAATGGAAGCAGGTAAACATCCAGCACAATTGCGTTTAATTAAAGAAGAGCTATTGGCTTACAACCTATCGATGTTGAAACTTCGTCAATCGAGTGATATTCAACAAGCGGTAAAGCTTAAAATAAAAAAAAGTTTAGAACAAAGCTTTTTACAATCACTGCCTTTTTCTCCAACCAATGCTCAAGCAAGAGTAGTAAAAGAAATTCGTCTCGACTTGGCAAAAAATCAACCCATGATGCGCTTAGTGCAGGGAGATGTTGGCTCAGGAAAAACTCTCGTAGCGGCACTCGCTGCTTTAACAGCAATCAGCCAAGGTTATCAAGTTGCTTTGATGGCCCCCACTGAAATACTAGCCGAACAACATGCCATCAATTTTCAGCAATGGTTTGCCCCACTGGAAATATCGGTTGGTTGGTTAGCAGGAAAAACTAAAGCTAAGGCACGAAGACATGCCTTAGAACATATTGAAAATGGCAATATGCAAATGGTGATTGGCACTCATGCGCTGTTCCAAGAACAAGTGATTTTTCATAAGCTCAGCTTAATTATTATTGATGAGCAGCATCGATTTGGTGTGCATCAACGGTTGTCTTTACGCGAAAAAGGGGCATTCGACGGTAACTTTCCTCATCAATTAATTATGACTGCTACACCTATTCCTCGTACGTTAGCGATGACCGCTTATGCTGATTTAGATACATCAGTGATTGATGAATTACCTCCAGGGCGTACGCCTATTACCACAATAGCCATACCTGATACCCGAAGAGACGATGTTATTGAACGTATTCGTCAAGGCTGTAGCAATGATAAGCGTCAAGCATATTGGGTTTGTACCTTAATTGAAGAGTCGGAAACGCTGCAATGCCAAGCTGCCGAAGATACTGCCGTCTACTTACAAGCCCAGTTAGCAGAATTAAAAATAGGGTTAGTACATGGACGAATGAAAGCGGTTGAAAAGCAATCGGTTATGGATGAATTCAAAAAAGGTGAATTAGATTTACTGGTCGCCACTACAGTCATTGAAGTAGGTGTTGATGTACCAAACTCTAGTTTAATGGTAATTGAAAATCCTGAACGTTTAGGTCTTGCACAACTACACCAACTGCGTGGTCGTGTCGGCCGAGGCAGTATCGCTTCACATTGTGTACTAATGTACAAAGCGCCTTTATCTAAAACTGCCACTAAACGTTTAGCAGTATTACGAGAAAGTAACGATGGTTTTGTTATTGCCCAAAAAGATCTCGAAATACGAGGGCCTGGCGAGGTACTTGGCACCAAACAAACTGGCTTAGCTGATTTAAAAATTGCTGATCTTGTACGTGATGCCGATCTAATTGCTGAAGTGCAGCAAGACGCTTATTTAATCTGGCAAAAACACCCTAAAACAGCACAAAAATTAATTGACCGCTGGCTCGCTAACCGAGAACATTACTCAAATGCTTAGTTAATAATCATCAGATCAATCGATAAAAGATAATGCCTTGATCTCAAGTATTAATAATTGAGTAGAAATAAGGTAAACTACTGCCAATTTAATGATAAGTGTAAACCTTTTAAACTCGCCCTTTGGGAGTTTGTCTCTAACAAACTCTGAGTGATAACAAACTTAATGGAAATGGTATAAATGTCAGTCCAACAAGATCAACATCAAGAAAGCAGCACTAACTCAACTAACGCTAATCCAAGTAAAGACACCACACACTTTGGTTACCAAACAGTTGATAAAAATGAAAAAGAGTCAAAAGTAGCTAGTGTATTTCATTCGGTTGCCGCGCAATACGATGTAATGAATGATCTGATGTCATTTGGTATTCATCGCTTATGGAAACGTTTTACTATTGATGCCAGCGGTGTTCGACCAGGTAATAAAGTGCTTGATCTTGCTGGTGGTACAGGTGATTTAACCGCTAAGTTTTCACAATTAGTTGGTCGCGAGGGTAAAGTGATCCTTGCTGATATTAACAGCTCAATGCTTAATGTCGGACGCGATAAGTTGCGCGATAAAGGCTTGGTACAAAATATTGAGTATGTACAAGCGAATGCACAATACTTACCTTTTGAAGACAATACATTTGATGTGGTCACCATAGCTTTTGGTTTACGTAATGTGACCGATAAAGACATGGCGTTGCGTTCAATTTATCGGGTACTAAAACCCGGTGGACGATTACTTGTTTTAGAGTTTTCAAAACCTGAACATGAAGTTATTAGTAAGGTTTACGACTTTTATTCATTTAACATTTTACCTAAAATGGGTGAATTGGTTGCTAAAGATGGTGAAAGTTATCAGTACCTCGCAGAGTCAATCCGTATGCACCCTGATCAAGAAACACTTAAAGGCATGATGGATAATGCAGGCTTTGAACAAACAAGTTTTAAAAACCTTACGGGTGGTGTTGTTGCTTTGCATAAAGGTTACAAGTTTTAATTCATGATGCGCACATTAATGCACCCACAAGTTCTTTGCTCAACAGTTGAGTTAACAGTCAATCAAGCGTTGTCATTGAACATACACGGTCTTGATCAACTCAAAACATTAGAGCAAAAAACCTTAACTGTGCAATTAGCTGAGTTTAACTTTCCATTAAGTTTTACCGTTAATCAAAAACAAGTCTTAGTCACGACACTTACTCAACACAGTAATTGCACGATAGTGACCAGTATAAAAACACTGATGGCACTAAAATCAGAACAACAAAATCATCAAGCGTTATCAATCACCGAGATGATCAAGCAAGAAAAACTCGATCTACAAGGTGACTTAAAAGTCGCACAGCAATTTGCTGCCATTGCAGAATCTTTAGAAATAGATTGGCAAAATGAATTGGCAAAACATATTGGCGACATTCCAACCTACAAATTAACGCAGTTAGGCAAGTTTATTAGCAACAAGATCAGTTTTGCAAATCAACAAATTCAAGCGGATGCCAGTGAGTGGTTAGTACATGAACAACGCTTGGTCGTTGCAAGTAACCAACTGAGCAATTTTAAAGAAAGTGTTATAGATTTATCACAACAAACCGAACATCTCGCTCAGCGTATTGATACTCTGCTTAGCAAGTTTAGCCAATCTAGTGAGCAATAGGATAATACGTGAGTAGCTTTCGTTTATTTCGCATAATCAAAACATTTTTTAGCTATGGTTTAGCCGAATTTTTACCTAAAAAATCGTTACCTTGGTATGCAAAGTTATTATTGTTAAGTTTATTTTGGTTGAGAAACAAACATAAAGATAAACCGCGAGCACAACGCTTTCGTTTAGCAATTGAATCATTAGGCCCTGTCTTTATTAAGTTTGGTCAGATGCTATCAACCCGACGTGATTTATTACCCGAAGATTTCGCCAATGAACTCGCTTTGCTGCAAGATCAAGTCACCGCCTTTGACGGCAAGGTAGCGAAAAATATTATTATTGAAGCGGTTGGCCAAGAACAATTTAATTCATTGTTTCAAGATTTTGATCTACAGCCTCTAGCCTCCGCTTCCATTGCGCAAGTGCATACAGCAACTTTCAATCATCAAGGAGAGAAAAAAGCCGTCGTCATTAAAGTACTAAGACCTGACATTGAACAAGTTATTCTTGCTGATATTAAAGTAATGGCTCTTTTTGCCAAAATTATTTCCCGCTGGTTACCCGATGGCAAACGTTTACGCCCTCAAGAAGTCGTTGCTGAATACAAAAAGACGATAGTAGATGAACTAGATTTAAATCGTGAAGGCGCTAATGCTATTCAGTTAAAAAGAAATTTTGAACAGGGTAATGCTTCCGATCACGTTTTATATGTTCCTGAAATATATAGCGACGTCAGCCATAAAAATGTTTTGGTGATGGAACGTATTTACGGCATTGGTGTTAGTGAAATTGAGACCTTAAAGGATTTAGGTGTTGATATGAAGCTGCTGGCTGAACGTGGCGTTGAAGTTTTCTTTACCCAAGTGTTTCGTGACAGCTTCTTTCATGCTGATATGCATCCGGGCAACGTGTTTGTTGATGCAACTGATCCCTGCAATCCAACATGGATTGCGATAGATTGCGGTATTGTTGGTACGTTAAATCAAGAAGACAAACGCTACTTAGCCGAAAACTTTGTCGCATTTTTCAATAGAGATTACCGTAAAGTGGCTCAATTGCATGTGGACTCTGGTTGGGTGCCAGCGGCAACCAGTGTCGATGAATTTGAACTTGCCATTCGCACAGTATGTGAGCCTATTTTTAATAAACCTCTCGCCGAAATATCTTTTGGTCAAGTATTAGTTAACTTATTCAATACAGCCCGACGTTTTAATATGGAAGTTCAGCCTCAGTTAGTTTTACTACAGAAAACTTTACTATACATAGAAGGTCTTGGCAGACAGCTTTATCCTCAGCTCGACTTATGGCAAACAGCTAAACCATTTTTGGAAGATTGGGTAAAAGAACAAATGGGGATCAAAGCCGTTTTTAAAAAAATTAAAGCAAATTTACCTTTTTGGAATGAAAAACTGCCCGAAATGCCAGATTTGATCTATGATTATCTAAAGGCAGGACGCGAACATCATGCTCAACAAGCTTCGATGTTCAATGAACTCAAGGCACAGCAACAAAAACAACATAAACAGTTGATTTTTACCCTGATTATTTGTGCATTGTCGCTGAGTTTAACGATTATATTGAGTTAAGTTACACTTAACATAAGGCCAACTTAACAAATGAGTCTTCATATAAACCATAAAATGGACGTTATGAGTAAACATATTTTAATCGCAGAAGATGAATTTATCATCGCTTCATTATACCAAGAGTTTTTAAAAGACTATGGCTATTCATCTACTATATGTGAAGACGGTAGAGCAGCTTTGGAAATGTTTAAAAACTCCCCTATGCAGTTTGACTTGTTGATCACAGATCAAAACATGCCACATATGACTGGCACTGAACTTAGTGACGCATTATTAAAAATCTCACCTGAGTTACCTATTATTTTATTAACTGGCTTTGACGATGAACAGACCATTATTGAAATGGAACGAATTGGTATCCAACATTACTTAAATAAACCAGTAAATTTAGGTACCTTAAGAGAAACTATTGATAGCTGTTTAACTGAAGTGTCGTCTTAGTTCGTTTTATACAGGTTTTCTAGACAGTTGCTTTAGAAATGATTTAACGGAAGTATTAGATTAAATTTTGAAAAGAATTTCCCGTGTGAACAGGATAAATTCACACGGGTGAAATAATTTATCGTTATTGCAATATCGTAAACCAGCCCATTACCATAGGTAATAATGGCATAGCAACGAGCGCAACTAATGCGGTAAATAAATGGCGTTTTGACGAACTATCTTTAAAATCTTCATTGTGTGACATTTATACAACTCCATACCAAATGTGTTCAATTGGTATTAACCTAGAAATGAAAGCGCGCATTCTAGCGTTTAGTCACTTGCTTGAACAGCTTTTATTGATCTAGATCAATAAAACTAAACAGCCCATTAATGACGTTTTTTATTAGTCATTCTTTTTCTTCAACATTTCCCTTAAATTAGCCACGCCCATTTTTGCTGTTTTATCTTTTTGTTCTTGTGTTTTTTTGGTTTGCGTCAGCTCCCAGCTTAAATCATCTTGTGGCAATTCATGTAAAAAACGACTTGCTTCCGTGCGACTTACTTCACCAAACTGACGACGCTCACGTGCATAAGTAAAAATAAGCTCTCGTTGTGCGCGAGTAATACCCACATAAGCCAATCTTCGCTCTTCTTCAACACACCCTTCATCCATGCTTGCTTGATGTGGCAATAAGCCTTCTTCCATGCCGATTAGAAAAACGTAAGGAAATTCTAACCCTTTAGAGGCGTGCAACGTCATTAGCTGTACTTGGTCAGCATCGTCTTCATCTTCACCGCGCTCCATCATATCGCGCAATGTTAAACGAGTGACCACTTGAGGAAGAGTCATTGGCTCTTCGTCATCATCCCCTTCTAACATTTGCTGTACCCAACTAAAAAGTTGCGTGACATTTTTCATGCGCATTTCTGCAGCTTTCGGGCTAGGCGAGGTATCGTAAAGCCAATCTTCGTAATTTATCTCGCGCACCATGCTACGTAATACAGCAGGAGTTTCACCACGCTGCGCATGATCTGAAGTTTCCACTAACCAACGAGTAAATGCCTGTACATGGGCTAATCCTCGCCCTGTTAAATGTTGTTCAAGCCCTAATTCAAAACTGGCAGCAAACATGCTGATTTGGCGCATATTGGCATAACTGCCAAGTTTTTCTAATGTTGTTGGTCCAATTTCACGTCGGGGAACATTCACAATACGCAAAAAAGCATTATCGTCATCAGGGTTCACTAATACCCGTAAGAACGACATCATATCTTTAATTTCACTGCGCGAGAAAAAAGAAGTGCCGCCACTAATTTTATAAGGAATACGATTAAGCATTAGCGCTTTTTCTAATAATCGTGACTGATGATTGCCACGATATAGCATCGCATAATCTTTAAATTTACTTTTATTTAAAAAGCGGTGCCCAATAAGTTCACCCACTACGCGTTCTACTTCATGTTCTTCATTTTTAGCTTGCACTACCCTTAATTCAACACCATAAGCCAGTTCACTAAACAGTGCTTTATCATAAACATGAGGATTGTTGGCAATAAGTATATTGGCGCATTTTAAGATCCTGCCACTAGAGCGATAATTTTGCTCTAATTTGATCAGTTTTAAACTTGGATAGTCTTGCCCTAATAACACTAAATTTTGCGGCTTAGCACCACGCCATGAATAAATTGACTGATCATCATCACCAACTACGGTTAACAAGCCTTTCTCACCCGCAATCAGTTTTACTAATTCGTACTGGCTTGCATTGGTATCTTGATATTCATCTACCAACATATATTGTATTTTTTTCTGCCAACGAGTTAATACTTCTGGAAAGTTACGTAATAGTAGGGTTGGAATTAAAATCAAATCATCAAAATCTAAGGCATTATAGGCTTTCATATGCTTTTGATATTCAGCATAAAACTCGGCGTACATTAAAGTATCAGCATCATCCGCACGTTTGACAGCAGCATCAGCAAGATGCAAGTCGTTCTTCCAATTAGAAATCATCGACTGCAATTTACTGAGTAAATCTTTATCGCCATCAAACTCATCCGCAGTAAGGTCTTTTAATAGCGCTAAGGTATCTTGATCATCAAACAAGGTGAAACCTGGCTTATAACCTAAGGTTTTAATCTCTTTACGAATAATTTCTAAACCTAATGAGTGGAAGGTGGAAACAGTTAATCCTCGAGTTAAACTTTTATCCATCATTTTCACTACTCGCTCTTTCATTTCACGTGCAGCTTTATTGGTGAAAGTAACAGCTGCAATGTTACGAGCTTTATAGCCACATTTTTGAATAAGATAAGCTATTTTTTGGCAGATAACCCCAGTTTTACCACTACCTGCGCCTGCCAATACTAGGCAAGGACCACTAACGTATTTAACTGCTTCATTTTGTCCGGGATTAAGTTTCATGAAAATATTTAATGATGAATAATTGCCGCAGATTTTACCTCTTTTTAAGCTTTGGCAAAATAGCTAAATGACATTACAATAGGGTAATTAACATTCTTTAAGAGATTAAGATGATCAACGCTAAAAAAATTGAAGATATTGCCAAGCAAGTGACCGAAGCTATTCCACCAAGCTTAAAAAACCTTGCTAACGACCTTGAAGATAAAACCAAAACGATTCTACAGCGTAAGCTATCTCAACTTGATGTCGTTTCTCGTGAAGAATTTGACGTGCAAACACAAGTATTGTTAAAAACCAGAGAAAAACTCGCCTCTCTTGAAGCAAGTGTTGCTGAATTAGAAAAGAAACTTGAGCAAGATTAGAGTCTGTTAACTTTTTATTATCGATTGTGCTATCACTAAAAAAAGCAGAGTAAGTCATTACTCTGCTTTTTTCATTATTACTAAATAATTAACTCTATTTATTAAGTACCTTAAAAGTCACTTTACTGATCTGTTTATTATTATGATAAATACGATGATTTGCTTTTACAAAATCACTTTCTTTCGCTTTAAAGATGTTATCAATATACTTTTGTGGGTTTCTATCTAAGAAAGGAAACATTGAGCTTTGCACTTGAAACTGTATTTTATGCCCGCGTTTAAAGGTATGTAATACATCATACAGTTCAAAGTTAACTGGCGTCACCTGATCTGCCACAAATGGTTTTGGCTCCGACATTGAATCACGAAAACGGCCACGAATAGAGCCCCAACGTACTAGTTCATGACGATTACCACGCTTTTTATCAAACTTATCTTTATTGCTATCTTTTTTAGGAAAAACATCCACTAACTTAACAATAATATCAGCCGCAGTTTGTGACGTTGAAAACTGCATAGCAAGTTGTAAATCACCAGAAATAGTAAAATCTTCAGTAAGCTCTTCAGTCTCAAAGGTCAATACATCTGGTCTTCTAGCAGTGAAGCGTTGATCTTCAGCCATATAACTACGATCCCAGCCTCTACCGATTTTTTTCGAATGAGGTACAGGTTTATTTGGGTCACTAATAAACTCAGAGAAGCCTTTTGTTTTATTCGATTTTTTCTCGGATAGCTTTTCATTTGCAGAAAAGTATAGAGTTTTTGTCGATGTGTTTTCAGGCGGCCATTCGTCGAAACTACGCCAGCGGTTAGCTCCAGTTTCAAATACAGTCGCGGTAGCGATATCGGCATCGCCATCTTTTAAGTGCTTATTAAAAAAAGGTAAAAGCACCCGTTTTTGAAACCATGCACTGGTATTGAAACCAAATTCTGCTTCCCCCATATTACTGCCTTTACCACTATTCCATTGACCGTGATACCAAGGTCCCATTACCAATTTGATATGCTCTTTTTTATTATTGGCAGACATCGTTTTATAGGTTTTCAATGGCCCATATAAATCTTCAGTATCATACCAACCACCAACAACCAGTGTCGCTGGTTTAGTTTTACCTAAATGCTGTAATAAATTGCGATCTTGCCAAAAATTATCGTAATTAGGATGTGCAACTAAATCATTCCAAAAAGGACGTGTACCTTTAAAGTACTTTTCATTGGCTTGGCTTAAAGGTCCCATATCTGAGTAAAATTGATAACCATCAAATAAGGGCATTTTACTACCTTCAGGCCAATGGTTATGCTTACCATCCGGAAGGTTGTCAAAAACATCCATAAAGGCAAATGCCATTGATAAAACGAAAGCACCGTTACGATGAAAATCATCAAAAAACCAATCTGCAATTGGTGCCTGAGGAGAAAGAGCTTTTAATGCAGGATGACTATTAATGGCAGCAACCGAAGTATAATAACCAGGATAAGACACTCCCCACATACCCGCTTTGCCATTGTTATTTGGAATGTTATTAACTAACCATTCGATAGTGTCATAAGTATCGGTAGCGTCATCAACGGATTTTTTACCTCTTTTATAAGCATCTTGTGGACGCATATTGAGGTATTTTCCTTCTGAGCGAAACTGACCACGAACATCTTGTTGTACAAAAATGAAACCTGCTTGTTCAAAGATCTTATCTGGCGCTACACGTTTAGCATATTGGTCCGCTCCATAAGGCCCAACAGAGTACGGGGTACGTTTGATTAAAAAGGGGTATTTTTTTTCTTTATCAAAAGGAACATAGACGGCAGTAAATAGAGTCGTACCGTCACGCATCGGAATGTCATATTCATATTTAGTGTAGTTTTCTCTAATATAGTCAGCGCGCTCATCCGTTTTTTTATCTTCAATTGCCATAATATCTGCGGCAAAAAAAACTATAAAACTAATGAAAATTAAAGTAATTTTTTTCATTTTTCATCCTGATTTTTTTTCAACTTTCTGCAAACAAACATACAAGTAAATAAGATAATTGTCGAATAAAGAATTAAGTAAATAACAGCACAAAAAAAGCCCATTGCATCAACAATGGGCATAAGAGCTATGCAAGAACATAGCAGTCGCTAGAAAACTATTTTATTCTTTTTATTTTTCTTTCATATTCCAAAGTATATCTTGGCCGCTTCCCATAACCGTGGTCGGCATTTTTCCATCCCACTGTTGCGCCTTAACATAATCAACCAATACCTTGCTGTTTTTAATCGCTTCTGCTTTTTTATTCATTGCTTCAGCTTCAGCCAAGCCTTTTAGCTTAATCGCTTGTGCTTCAGCTGTTGCTTCAGTAATAATCGCATATGCAGAGCCATCTGCACGTGCTTTTTCAGCATCACGTTTTGCTTCCGCGGTATTTACCTCACGTTGAGCTTCTAGTTTTTGACGCTCTAAACGATGTTTTTCCGCTGCCGCTAAGTTTTTCTCTGTTTGTTTGGTTTCAATACTTTGTAGATATTTTTGAGGTAAAACTAAGTTTTCAATTTGAACACTATCTAGTTTTACTGGGAAAGCACTCATCGCATCTAATAAAGTCTCTTCTATTTTTTGAATAACTTGACCACGATTCTGAATGATTTGCTCGGCTTTAAAACGCGCCAAGGCATCTTTGGTTGCTGAACGTAAACGTGGATCAAGAATACGATTTTCAAACTGATCTAAGCCGCCGTAACCTTTATATAGTTCAAATGCTTCTGCACGGTTAACCGTCCAGTTAACAGAAACTTCCGCTTGTACTGGCATTTGTTCGTATGTAGAAGCTTTTAGTACCTCCGTATTCTTACGTGTACGTATTTCTAATTCTTCAATGGTGTCGGCGAAGGGAATTTTAGTATGTAGCCCTGGATTCTCTTGTGTTGTTGCTTCTCCAAAGCGCTTAACAATACCCACATGTCCTTCGTCTATAGTATAAAAAGTTGACCATGCACCAATAACCACAACTATGCCTATTGCTGCTTTAGTAAAATGTTTACCTATATTGGTTGAATCAATTGATGTTGGAGTAAGTCCATTCTTCATAATAATTATCCTCGTTCTTATAGTTATTAGTTTGATAACAAATGTCTGCAATCAAACTTAAGACATAATATGTCAGTGATGACATATTATGTCAAGGGTATTTTCTAAATATGTTAAACTTTAGTTAATGAATAAAATAAAGACATAAAAAAAGCAACTTAAAGTAGCTTTTTTTAGCGGGTTTATGACTTACGCTTAATTCAAAAATGCTTGGTAAGCTTTATTGTCGGTTTCTTCTTGCCATTCATAACCTAAAGCTTTTAAGTGATTGAAAAAATCCAATTGGTCATCATTTTTCACTTCAAAGCCTGCAAGTACTTGTCCAAAAGCTGCGCCATGATTGCGGTAATGGAATAATGTGATATTCCAATGCTCACCTAAGGTATCAAGAAATTTCTCTAATGCACCTGGGTACTCAGGAAACTGGAAACGGAAAAGTCGCTCTTGAGTTGGTGTAGCGTTATGTCCGCCGATCATGTAGCGAACATGTAGCTTTGCTAATTCATTATCGGTGAAATCTGTAACTTGGTAGTTTTCATCAACTAGCAATTTAGCAAGCTGTTGTCGTTCATTTACTTCACCAGATAAACGTATTCCGACAAAAATGTTAGCGTCTTTTTTTATACCGTCAACTTTTGTCGCATACCGATAATTAAATTCAGTAATCACTCTTCCTTCAAGTGCATGACAAAACTTTCGGAAACTACCTTTTTCTTCAGGAATAGTCACCGCAAGCACCGCTTCTTTTTGCTCACCTAATTCACAGCGCTCAGATACATAACGTAAACTATGAAAATTCATATTAGCACCCGAAAGTATTGCCACAAGAGATTCATTACCAATACTTGTTTTGCAATATTTTTGTAATCCCGCCAATGACAATGCGCCAGCAGGCTCAGCAATAACACGGGTTTGTTCAAAGATATCTTTTATCGATGTGCAAATTTCATCAGTAGAAACGGTGATCACTTCATCACAATATTGTTTGATTAGAGCAAAGGTTTGTTCTCCAATCCGTTTAACCGCTACGCCATCAGCAAATAAACCAACTTGGGTTAAATCAACCGGCTGACCCAAAGCTAATGCTGCCTTTAAGCAAGCAGAATCTTCGGCTTCAACACCAATCACTTTAATATTAGGTTGTAACTGTTTTAAATAAACTGCCATACCAGCGAGTAACCCACCCCCACCTACAGGGATAAAAATTACATCACTATTAGGCTGCTGTTGTAATAATTCTTTCGCTACCGTTCCTTGCCCAGCTATTACATCAATATCGTCAAACGGATGAATAATGGTTTTTTTCTCTTCATGGGCACATTTTATCGACGCAATTTGCGCTTCGTTAAAGCTTTTCCCCACTAAACGTACTTCTGCACCAAAGCGACGAACATTGTCGACTTTAATATCTGGCGTTGTGATAGGCATTACTATCGTCGCCTTAATACCCAATTTATGGGCTGCTAATGCCAAACCTTGTGCATGATTCCCAGCTGAAGCTGCGATAACGCCATGAATACATTGTGCTTCACTCAAATTAGCTAGTTTGTTATAAGCGCCACGTATTTTAAAAGAATGAACGGGTTGCTGATCTTCACGCTTTAAGCTGATTTTATTACCTAAACGAGCCGATAATTTTGTTAATGGCGTAAGTTCTGTTTCAACCGCAACATCATAAACGGGTGCTAATAAAATTCGGCGTAAGTAATCTAAAGCTTCCCCTTGTTTTACTTTCGATAATAATAATTCTTGGCGCTCAGCATCAGTCATGCTTATCACCTTCGTTATTAACAATGCCATCTAAAAGCTCACGATTACGCACAGCGCCTTTATCAGCACTTGTAGCTAACATCGCATAATTTTTTAGCGCATAACTAATTGGACGCACTCGATCTACTGGCTTCCAAGCATCTTTACCCTTAGCTTCCATGTTCGCTCGGCGTTGAGCTAAATCTTCTTCACTGACATTTAATTTAATACTGCGATTAGGAATATCGATATGAATAATATCCCCTTGCTCTACTAGCGCAATAGTACCGCCGCTGCCTGCTTCAGGAGAAACATGACCAATAGATAAACCAGAAGTACCACCAGAGAAACGACCATCAGTTAATAGAGCACAGGCTTTACCTAAGCCCATAGATTTTAAATAAGTGGTTGGGTAGAGCATTTCTTGCATACCTGGTCCACCCTTTGGTCCTTCATATCGAATAACAACCACTTCGCCAGCGACTACTTTTTTATCTAGAATACCGGCTACGGCGGCGTCCTGGCTTTCAAATACATGGGCAGGGCCAGTAAAGACCAAACTATCATCGGATACACCAGCCGTTTTAACCACACAACCATCAACAGCAATATTACCTGACAATACTGCTAAGCCGCCTTCCGTTGAAAAAGCGTTTTCAAGAGAACGAATACAACCATTTTCTCTATCGTCATCTAAAGTATCCCAGCGACAATCTTGGCTAAATGCTTTAGTGGTACGAATACCTGCAGGGCCAGCACGGTAGAATTTTTTAACGGCTTCATCGTCAGTGACTTTAATATCATATTTGGCGATAACGTCAGCTAAGGTGGAGCCTAAAACATTTGGTACGTCTGTTTTTAATAATCCTGCACGTGATAATTCCCCTAGAATAGCGATAACACCACCCGCGCGATGAACGTCTTCCATATGATATTTAGGCGTAGACGGGGCAACTTTACAAAGCTGTGGCACGATGCGAGATAACTTATCCATATCTTCCATGGTGTAATCTATTTCGGCTTCTTGTGCTGTAGCGAGTAGATGCAAGATGGTATTGGTTGAACCACCCATAGCGATATCTAGACACATTGCATTGTGTAATGCGTCTTTATTGGCAATATTACGTGGTAAAGCACTATCATCATTGTCTTGATAATAACGCTTAGTTAACTTAACGATTTCTTTACCAGCATTTAAAAATAGCTGTTCGCGGTCTGCGTGAGTAGCCAACATTGAGCCATTGCCCGGTAAAGCTAAACCAAGTGCTTCAGCTAAACAGTTCATTGAGTTGGCTGTGAACATACCTGAACATGAACCACAGGTTGGACAGGCAGAGCGTTCTACTTGATCACTTTGCTCATCTGATACTTTTGGATCAGCGCCTTGGATCATCGCATCAACTAAATCAAGTTTAATAATTTGATCTGAAAGTTTAGTTTTGCCTGCTTCCATTGGACCACCAGAAACAAAAATGACAGGGATATTCAAACGCATTGCTGCCATTAACATACCCGGAGTAATTTTGTCACAGTTTGAAATACACACCATGGCATCTGCACAATGGGCATTGACCATATATTCAACCGAATCGGCAATTAAATCACGTGATGGTAAGCTGTAAAGCATGCCCGAATGACCCATCGCAATCCCGTCATCAACGGCAATAGTATTGAACTCTTTCGCTACGCCACCAGCCTTTTCAATAGCACCAGCAACTAATTGTCCCATATCCTTTAAATGCACATGACCAGGCACAAATTGAGTAAAAGAGTTAACCACTGCAATAATCGGTTTGCCAAAATCGTTATCTGTCATACCTGTTGCGCGCCATAAAGCACGTGCGCCAGCCATATTTCGGCCTTGAGTAGAAGTTGCTGATCTTAATTTAGGCATGATGTTGAGTTCCATTTGAAAATACAGTGATAATTTTATTTTGAAAAAAGCCTCAAAGAAGCTGCTTTTAAAATAGTGTTTTAAGCTAGTAGAAGATGTAACGGCTCAATTTGTAGTCAGTTGATGCTGTAGCAAAGAGGAAATACAGAGCTTATGAATATAAGTGAGTATTCCCGAAGCCGCTACAGTGCCAAATGACAGTAAGTTGAGCCGGTATAATTTATTTTACAGGGTCAAGCCAGTTATCTGGTACTTCAGTGGTACCATTAAAAATACCAAAAAAGGCCTCTTGAATGGCTTTAGTCATTGGCCCGCGTGAACCATTACCAACAGTCATGCCATCAACCGACTTAACTGGAACAACTTCAGTTGCAGTACCACACATAAAGAATTCGTCTGCAAGGTATAAAGATTCACGAGAAATAGGCTCTTCACGTACTTCATAACCAAGTTGTTCAGCAAGGAAAAATACCGTATCACGGGTTAAACCTTGTAAAATTGACGCTGTGCCTGGTGGTGTATAAATAATACCTTTGCGAATTAAGAACAAGTTTTGTCCAGCACCTTCACTGACCATATTATTCACATCTAACGCAACACCTTCGGCATAACCGTGACGTGCAGCTTCTGTTGAAATTAGCTGTGAAGAAAGGTAGTTTCCACCTGCTTTCGCTGCAGTTGGCATCGTATTCGGCGCTAATCGGTTCCAACTAGACACACCAACTTCAACACCATTTTCAATAGCGTCAGCACCTAAGTATGCTTCCCAGCTAAATGCTGCGATCATAACATCGGCAACAGCATCGATTGGTGGGCGAAGTCCCATACCGATATCACCTAGGAAGGCTAACGGACGTAAATAAGCTGATGCCAAGCCATTTTTAGCAACGGCATCTTTACACGCTTGAATAATTTCTTCTTCGGTAAAAGGGATATTCATACGATAAATTTTAGCTGAATCGAATAAACGTTTAATGTGTTCTTCCAAACGAAATATACAAGTACCTTTATGTGTATCGTAAGCACGGATGCCTTCAAATACTGATGAACCATAATGCAAAGCGTGACTCATAACATGTACGGTAGCGTTTTGCCACGGCATGAGTTCACCATTAAACCAAATCAGTTCTGCATTTACTTTAGCCATTTTCTTATCCTAATTTATAATATTTTTAACGAGTTAGCTGAAAAGTAATCCTTCAACAAACTCTGAATTTTTAAGGGTGCTTATTGCCCATTAACTATAACATTTATGCACTACATTGTTGTGATGAATTATCTGTAATCACCACATCATTGATATCAAATAATTTCGCTAATTGATGATTTAAGTGACCAATTGAATGTTCACTACTAACCGACAGTTCAATATCTAACAAGTCAGTGTCATCATTGGGAAACATAGTCATACCGGTAACCGAAAAACCACGATAACGAGTGACTTGTAATAAGCGTTCAAGCACAGTGGGTTGGTTATGTGCGGTGATACGTAAGGTATGCTGATTCATTATCTACTCTCCATCATTTTGTGGTTGGCGGTATTTGGTGGTACTAACGGCCAAACATTGTCGGCCGCATCTATTTTTACTTGTAAAAGGTAAGGCCCATCATGCGCTAGCATTTCTTCAATCGCTTGAGTCACTTGTTCTTTTTTTGATATTTCCTTGGCGGCAATATCAAAGGCATTAGCAAGCATGACAAAGTCAGGATTATCAGAAAGGTCAGTTTCACTTAAACGGCCATCAAAAAAGATATCTTGCCATTGACGCACCATACCTAATTTTGCATTATCAATAAGTACGATTTTTACCGGCAATTGGAAACGTTTAATCGTTGAAAGCTCTTGCACATTCATCATAAAAGAGCCGTCACCAGACACTGCAATCACAGTGTCGGTAGAACGACTAATTTGCGCACCAATTGCCGCTGGCACTCCAAAGCCCATAGTACCCATACTGCCACTGGTTAAAAAATTACTCGGATCGTTAAAGCTCATATGCTGTGCCGACCACATTTGATGCTGACCAACATCGGTAGTAACCACGGTATTTTTCGGCATTAAGTCACTGATTTCTTTTAACACCGCGGGTGCAAAAATAGTTTTACCTGGATGGTTATAGTCCCATGCAAAATCACGTTTCATCGCAGCACAATGTTGTTGCCATTGGTTAATTTCTAATGGCATAGTTAACGCGGGCAAATTTATTTTTAAATCGCCTAAAACAGGTGCATCGGCAAAACGGCGCTTACCTATTTCTGCTTGATCAATTTCTAAATGGATCACTTTCGCATCAGGAGCAAACTCAGCTAGCTTGCCTGTTACACGGTCATCAAAACGCGCACCAACGGCGATTAATAAGTCACACTGCTGTACGGCAATATTAGCTGCTTTAGTCCCATGCATACCTAGCATACCTAAATAGAACTCATGCTCAGGATCTACCGCGCCTAAACCTTTTAACGTGGCAACACTGGGAATATTGGTGCTTGCCATAAACTCCCGCAATTCAGGTACGGCCTTTGCCATACCAACACCACCACCAATATAAAGAATTGGGCTTTTCGCTTGAGATAATAGCGCTAGTGCGGAGCCTAAATTTGCTGGTATTTCTGATTTTATCTTGGCTGATTCATTCGCTAGTTCCAAAGCATATTCAACTTCAGCTACTTGAATATCTTTAGGAATATCAACAAGTACAGGACCTTGTCGCCCTTCTAACGCAATGGTAAAGGCTTGATGTAAGGTTTCAGCTAAGTCATTAACATCACGTACTTGAAAAGAATGTTTAGTACAAGCCAACGATAAGCCAAAAATATCAACTTCTTGAAAAGCATCAGAGCCCATGGCAACCATAGGTACTTGTCCGGTGATTGCTACCACAGGAATAGAATCCGCCAAGGCATCAGCAAGACCGGTGATCAAGTTAGTTGCTCCAGGCCCTGAAGTTGCTAAACAAACACCTACCTTCCCAGACGCTCTTGCATATCCTACTGCTGAAAATGCTGCACCTTGCTCATGACGACATAAGAAATGCTGAATATCACTATCGTATAACGCGTCATAAATCGGCATGATCGCGCCACCGGGGTAACCAAAAACATGTTCAACACCATGCTGTTGCATCACTTTAAATAAGACTGAACCACCGGTTTGTTTCTTGTCGCTTACCATTGTTTTGTGAACTGAACCAACTGAATATCTTTTGAATATTAAATTGTGTCAGTTTTCTCCTTTGTTGCGATTCAAAATTAACTTTTTAAATCTCTTAAACTAAAAAACCCCCGTTCCTTTCGGAGCGGGGGTTTGTATTTTTGCCTAAATTTTTCTTAGCTCAACAAACGACCCCGCGATGATATAATAATCACCACGACGAGAATGTTAATAATCACTGAGCTAAATGTTTGCATATTTATTCAATTACTCTGTTAGTTATTCATTAGTTGTTAACTAAAAACGCTAAGAAAAATTTAAAAATTTGTTGGCTGTTTCATTGCCTATTTAAATTAGTACCATAGCTCTAATATTAAGTGCAAGTTTTTTTATTAGCGTTTTTTTAACTTAAAAAATTAATTCAGTTATATGCCAGTAAAATAAGCACTATTTTACTGGCATCCTCAAAATTGTTTTTAAGCGTTCAGCAGGCACTCTTCGAGGATCAGAAATATACACTTCACAATGTTCCTTGGTTGGTAGGAATTTTTGCTCATTTGCAAAAGCCAGCATTTGCACAATAGTACGATGTTCATCTTCATACGCGCCAATGTGCAACATTTGAATACAACTAGCAAACTCAAACTTTTGAATTGTTACCTGATGCACACTTTTTGTTTTTCCTTTCTCAGATAATACCTTAGCCGCTTGCTCAATATCACTCAACGCAACAATATCGGGTGTACGAATCATTAATTGCCAATGCCATTTTGACTGTTCAATCTCAGATAAACATTGGTCTGTAACCGACCAATACCGTGCTTCTAACTTACAAATAACATAATCGCCTTTACCATGTTTTTTACGAGTCATTTTTATTGTATAAGCCATCGTATAAAGTGCTGTGATAGCATCTTGAAAAGTTGCGCCATTTGGTGCACCAATTCCGCTAATGGTTAAATAAGTTGCGCTTGATATCCTCACTAATGAGGGGGCTTTTGATGCTGTGTAATCTGCTTTATGTAGTTTAAATAGGTCAATTTTTTCCATGATTACTCTCCTTTTAACGGCATATATATATCGGTTACTAAATCTTCAGGAGCTGTAGATTCGGGATCATTCAAATAAATTTCAAAACAAGGTTTATCCGCCGCCTCATGTTTACTTTGACTTAACCATTGACCAAAAAATTGTCGATAAGTTATTGATAAGTCATCATATGAACCAATATGTGTTGTTACAGCATAACGCCCGCCTAGAATCGTTTGCAGACCAACTTCTTCAAATTGTTCAAATGAACTATCAACACTAATGCAAGCGTCATAACGTAGTTTAGCCACTTCCACCACGTCTGGATCATCGTAACTTACCCCAATCATTTTGGCATCACCACCAAGTAAACCCTCAGGAGCTAATGCCCCACAGAGGGTATCCCAGGCTTGGCCACATGCTTGGTATGGCCCTACATGTCGAACAAATGCGACTAAAATATCATCAACTTGCTTTATCATTACCTTCATATTTAATTCCTTATTCACTAATGGCTCAAAGGAGGAAATATGCTCATTGGTAATATAACGAATACTAGCTGTGGATAAACAAGGGTATTTCACATGCTTTGATTTTCTAAAAACCGAAGGTGGTAACCCTGTTTTTGCTTTAAACATACGTGAAAATGCCATATCACTTTCATATCCGGCCGCTAAAGATATTTGTAAAATGCTCATCGAGCTATTTTGTAGCTGCAGTGCCGCACGCTCTAATCGTAATCGTCGCACTAATTCTTTTACTGACTCTCCCAACATACCACTGAAGATACGATGAAAATGAAAGGGAGAAAAACATGCTTGCTTTGACAATTCGTCCAAAGTTAAATTATTGTCCAAGTTATCTTGAATATAATTAAGTACTTGCACCATTCTCGACAAGTAAGATTGTTGAGTTGTTATTCGCATTAATACATATATCCGTTGTAAATTACCTGAGGTATTCCTCACAATTTAAAACCAGCACTCATTACTGGTTAATGAAAGGTAATTGTTTTATTGATCAAAGAACTGATGGTTCTTGCTGAATTACATTTTTTTAGATAACTGAAACAATAGCATTTTTTATAAACATGCCTAAACTAAGATCATAAGGAAGAATAACTTAAATGGATTTTTATGACTCTCGCATGTATTTACAGCCGAGCTCGTGTTGGGCTTGAATCTCCCCTTGTTACTGTTGAAGTGCATTTAGCCAACGGCTTGCCTGCATTTAATATTGTTGGCTTACCAGAAACATCCGTACGTGAATCAAAAGACCGTGTACGTAGTGCTATCATCAATTGTGGCTATGAATTTCCTGCCAAGCGCATCACCATTAATTTAGCTCCTGCAGACTTACCAAAAGAAGGCGGCCGCTTTGATTTACCCATCGCCATTGGTATTCTAGTTGCTTCAGAACAGTTACCCGCTGCCGATTTGAGCCAGTATGAATTTGCTGGTGAACTGGCACTTTCGGGTAAATTGCGAGAAATTATAGGTGAAATCCCTATGGCAATGGCCTGTAGCGAAAGTAAAAGAACGCTGGTTATTCCTAAACAAAATGCCGAACAAGCAGGTTGGGTAAAGCAGGCAAATGTCTTAGCTATTGAGCATTTGAGTCAACTGTATCCACATTTTTTAAAACAAACATACTTACCCCTAATACCAGCCAAAGAAGTAGAGTACTACCAAGTACCTACCAGTAAGAATATTGCTGATGTCATCGGTCAACCGATGGCAAAACGCGCCTTAGAAATTGCAGCATGTGGCGCGCACAATTTACTTTTTATTGGTCCTCCAGGTACCGGAAAAACCATGTTGGCGAGTCGGTTGCCAGGAATATTACCGCCAATGAGTGAAGATGAAGCGTTAGAGGCAGCTGCAATTGCATCAATTAGTCATCAAAAAGTCAATCAAGGATCTTGGCTAACGCGTCCTTTTCGAGCACCGCACCACACGGCATCATCAGCGGCTTTAGTTGGTGGCGGCAGTCAACCACAAGCGGGTGAAGTATCTTTAGCTCACAATGGCGTTTTATTTCTAGATGAATTACCGGAGTTTGAACGTAAAGTACTTGATGTATTGCGTGAACCAATGGAATCTGCCGAAGTGACGATTTCACGGGCAATGTACAAACAAACTTTTCCAGCAAAGTTTCAATTAGTCGCGGCAATGAACCCAAGCCCTACTGGTTTTTACAATGACAATCGCAGTACACCTGAACAGGTATTACGTTATTTAAACCGCCTTTCAGGCCCTTTTCTTGATCGGATCGACATTCAAATTGAAGTGACTCGTTTACCCAAAGGCATGTGGGCAAAAAACAATCCAGTAAATGAAAATTCCGCGCAAATTCAACAACGAGTTACTCTATGTCGAGCACGACAAATACAACGTCAAGGTAAAGCTAATGCACATTTAGGAAGCGCAGAAACACGTGATTTTTGTCAGCTAAGTACTGAGGAGCATGAATTTTTAGAGCTTGCAGTAGAGAAGCTTGGTTTATCAACTCGCGCTCATCATAAAATTTTGAAAATTGCTCGAACCTTAGCTGACATGGAAGAAATAGACCATATTCAGCATAAACATCTTATTGAAGCATTATCCTATCGGGCAATGGACAGGTTACTGCGCCATCTTACTGATGCTGTAGCGGTTTAACATTTACCTCATGGGCGACTATCAGTGCCCACTGAATAGTTACTGAATGGCATTAAAAAAAGCTTTAACCAAGGTTTGATCTCTACTCTGATTTAAGCAACAAATGCCTAGGTCGAAAGGATCAATATCCCCCATATTTTGTAAATATTGTACCCGATCTTTTACTGGGCTATTTTCCACCACAACTTGTGGTGCAATGCCAACACCACAGCCAAGTGCCACCATACTCACTAACGCTTCATGCCCAGAAACAGTCGCATAAATATGAGGTTTTCCTTGTTGTTTTTTGCGATACCAATATTCAAAGCGTTTACGCGCTGCGCCGTGTTCTGGCAAAATGATCGGCACTTCAGACCAAGAAATCACTTCACTTTGTAATTGTTGTTGAACCCTGCAAACCATCGTTGGTGCAATCACGGCGAGCGGTACATTGGCAATATGTTGAAAATAAAACATCCGCGATAAATTTTCAGGTTTGACACCAATAGCAAAATCAACAGCTTGCTGTTGAACCTGGTCAAATGCATCAGCGGCATCTCCTGTAGTTAATACTATCTCCACTAACGGATGTTGCTGACGAAAGCGCTCTAGCAATGATGGCAAATGGCTATACGCTGCCGTTACCGAGCAGTAAATATGGAGCTTTCCTTGCAATTCAGCCTGTTGTTGGTTTAACGATAATTGTAGTAATTGCCATTGTTCAAGTTGCTGTTCGGCATATTTCTGTAGTAAAAAGCCTGCTTCAGTTAATACCACAGATCTGTTATCTCTATGTAAAAGTGCACAGCCAACTTGCTGCTCAAGTCGTTGAATAATTCGGCTTAAAGTCGACGTACTGACATGACTGGCCGCTGCAGTTTTGCCAAAATGTAGTGTTTGCGCTAAGTGAACAAACAGCTTCAACGATTTCAGATCCATTAATTACTCTTATTTTCATCAGTAAGCATTCGTCATTGCATTTTTTGCAACATCAAATTGCAAATATATCATTTTAAGCAACACAAGTCTTGCGCTATGATGCTTCCATCGTCGGACAAAGCCGACAAAACAAATTTATTTTACTGTGTGTCTCCGAGCAATTTTCTGAACAGAAGCAGTATCAAGGAAAAGAACATGAGCAATTATTTTAATACCTTAAGTTTACGTGAGAAATTAGGCCAATTAGGCAAATGTCGTTTTATGCAACGTGAAGAGTTTAGTGACGGTTGCAACTTCATTAAAGACTGGAACATTGTCATTGTTGGTTGTGGTGCTCAAGGATTAAACCAAGGTTTAAACATGCGTGACTCAGGTTTAAATATTTCTTATGCATTACGTGATGCTGCGATTAGCGAGAAACGTCAATCTTGGCAGTGGGCGACTGAAAATGGTTTTACAGTTGGAAACTACCAAGAATTAATTCCTCAAGCTGATTTGGTGCTAAATTTAACGCCAGATAAACAACATACTTCAGCAGTCACAGCGGTAATGCCGTTGATGAAACAAGGCGCAACGTTATCGTATTCTCATGGTTTCAATATTGTTGAAGAAGGTATGCAAGTTCGCCCTGATATTACCGTTGTGATGGTAGCACCTAAATGTCCGGGCACTGAAGTACGTGAAGAATACAAACGTGGTTTTGGTGTGCCAACGCTTATCGCAGTTCATCCTGAAAATGATCCACAAGGTAATGGTTTAGCAATCGCTAAAGCTTATGCTTCAGCTACTGGTGGTGACCGTGCAGGTGTTCTTGAATCATCGTTTATTGCTGAAGTTAAGTCAGACTTAATGGGTGAACAGACGATTCTTTGCGGCATGTTGCAAACTGCAGCGGTATTAGGCCATAAGCAATTAGTTGCTCAAGGTATGGACGCTGCTTACGCTCGTAAATTATTACAATACGGCATTGAAACAACCACTGAAGGCCTAAAACACGGTGGCATTACCAATATGATGGACCGTTTATCAAACCCAGCAAAAATCAAAGCGTTTGATATGGCTGAAGAATTAAAAGTAATTTTACGTCCATTATTTGAAAAACATATGGACGATATTATTGAAGGTCGTTTTTCCGCCACTATGATGGCAGATTGGAAAAATGATGATGTAAATTTATTAACTTGGCGTGCAGAAACAGCCGAAACATCTTTTGAGTTAGCTGCCGATTGTGACATTGAGATCACCGAACAAGAATACTACGACAAAGGAATTTTTGTTGTTTCAATGATCAAGGCGGGTGTTGAATTAGCCTTTGAATCTATGGTTGCTGCAGGCATTATCGAAGAATCAGCATATTATGAATCACTTCATGAAACACCGTTAATTGCTAACTGTATTGCCCGTAACAAGTTATACGAAATGAACGTTGTAATTTCTGACACTGCTGAATACGGTAACTATTTATTTACCCATGCTGCTGTTCCTCTTTTAGAAGAATATGCGAGTAATTTAAGCCTTGAACAATTAGGTGAAGGTTTAAAAGAAAGCTCAAATGGTGTTGATAACGTTCGCCTAATTGAAGTAAACGAAGCGATTCGTAGCCATGGCGTAGAAAGTGTTGGCAAGACCTTACGTGGTTATATGACAGATATGAAACGCATTGTTGAGTCTAGTCTATAAGCGTTGAGTTAAATAATTTTACTCGCTGCAAAGTGAGGTATTGGTTAGCGCCAATACCTCTTTTTTATTAATTATTTTCCAAGTACAACGACGTTTCGGCCAAGATTTTTTGCTTGATATAAAGCTTCATCGGCTCTAATAATAAGTCCTTCCAAGCTGTCATCAACTCCGGCCGGAATAATGCCAATACTTACTGAAATTTTTTCTTTTAGATTTAGATCGTTAAAAGCTTGCTGAGTCGATTTTTCAACATCTGCCCTGATTCTTTCAGCAATATTTTTTGCTTCTTCAGCTTTAGTTTCTGGCAGTAAGAGTAGAAATTCATCACCACCAATACGACCAATTTTATCTACCTTACGTAAACAAGTTTTAGCACTTTTAACGATGAGTTTAATCGCTTTATCCCCAACATGATGACCCTGCTCATCATTAATTTGCTTAAAGTTATCAATATCAAAAAGCAAAATAGAGAGTGGCAATTCTGGTGGTTTGGCTTTGATGAGTAATTGTGTGCCTAATTCTAAAATAAATCGTCGATTAGCAATACCTGTTAAGCCATCAGTTCTTGCATATATTTTAAATTTTCGCTGTATTTTCAACAAATAAAGAATAAAACCTAACAAAGATAAAACGAAAATTGATACTAAAATTAACGAATAATAAATGAACTGCTTTTCTTCTTGAGTATTAATTAAGTTTAGTTCTTTTATTTCGAGATTTTGCTGTAAGACTTTATTATCTAAATCATTTATTTTGTCATCATGTAAATTAGCCGTAGCTTGCACGGCAAAATGTGTAAACTCACGACGTTTTTTGACTTGAAAATCGATAACATCGAATAACGCTTGGCGACTTGCATGCGTACTGCCTGCTACTGTAAATTCAAGAGCTTTAAATTCAGGGTTAATGATCTTAGCTGATGGGAATATTTTTTTATATTCTAAAAGGGTTAACTTAGCATTCTCTAATTGATTAATCCTGAAATAAATAATGGCTAAATTTTCATAAATCGATCTAACAAAAAATTTCTCTTGAGTTGTGTGTTGTAACCTTAATGCCTGCTGATAGTGATGAATACTTTGCTCAAAATTGTTTTCACTTTTAGCTAATAATCCAGCATTGTAAAAACTAAAAAAAGTAAAATCTGCAAAGCTCGGTTGCTCTTTGGCTAGTAGAAACATAGCCTCGACATGATGTTTTGCTAGATCAAACCTTAGATTATTAATTGCTGCACTTGTTAAAGTATGCAGCATATTAAACATATCTTGATAATCACTAACTTGAGACCATTGCTGATAAGCACTTAGTGTATATTGATAAGCTTTTTCATGTAATTGATTTTTATTAAAAATATGACCAAGCGAATTATAAATCATACCTTGAGTATTTGCGGACAGCCGATGATTCTTGGCTAAATCAAGTGCTTTATCTAGTAATTCTAAGCCTTTCGCAAGTTGTGCTGGCTTGCTTTGAAAGCAAAATGAATACTGAACTAAAGCTCTAACTTTTAGATCCACATTTAGAATATTTTCAGAAAATGCTAATGCTTGCTTTCTATCACTACAATAATCCTGTTCATCATAAGTTTGGATGTATTTACTATATGAACGTTCGATAAGGCTTTGTACTAGCTGTTCTTTATTTTCATTAAGTTGAGATAATTGAATAGAACGAGTAAGCGCTTCGATTGACAGTGATAAGTTCTGATTTCTTTCATATGCCATACCAACAAGAAACCAGTATCTGGCATTATCTTGTTGAGTGTAATGATGAAGATCTGCTTCCACTGAAAGTAAAAACTTTAATTGAGCGCTTTTGTCCTTATAGCCATCTGCTTGTTTTTCTATATCATCAAAAAGCAACGTTGAGGCAAATATAGAAAAAGAAAAGATGAGAGTAATAGTAACAAGCATTCTTTTTAAACCAAACATGCCTGCCCCTAAATCGTTTACTGTATAAATAAAAATAGCAGTATTAAATCAACTCGTCACTTTTTGTTACGATCGTTATCCTTAAATATCAAGATTATTCTCGTACTTGACCATCCCCCAACACTACGAACTTTTCGGTTGTAAGGGCTGTTAGCCCCATAGGTCCATAAGCATGCAATTTACTGGTTGAAATGCCAATTTCAGAGCCCAAACCTAATTGTCCTCCATCAGAAAATCTCGATGAGGCATTGACCATCACCACAGATGAATTGATTGCTCGAATGAATTGTTGAGTACGACTAATATCTTGGCTGACGATGACCTCTGTATGATCTGAAGTATATTCATTAATATGCTCAATAGCACCAGCAAAACTTGGTACAATCTTAACAGCAATTTCTTGTGCTAGATATTCAGCATGATAATCATCATTAGTTGCTAAACTTGCCCCTGCAAAGTACAACACGCTATTTTTACATGCATGTACTTTTACTTGTGCAGCATTAGCTAAAGCTTCAGCTGCAAGGGGTAAAAACTTTTCGGCAATGTCTTGATGAACCAACAAAGTTTCCAATGAATTACAAGCGCTTGGGCGTTGTGTTTTGCCATTAACTAAAATATTAATCGCTTTAGTCAAATCAGCATATTTATCAATAAATAAGTGACAAACACCTTTGAAATGCTGAATTACTGGGATTTGACTATGCTCGGTTACGTATCGAATCAAGCCTTCACCACCACGCGGGATAACTAAATCTATACTGTCTCGCTGCTTTAATAGTTGTTCAATCACACTACGACTAGTATCTGGAATTACTGAAACAATATTTTTATCGATACCTTGTTCATCCAGTACTTTATGCAAGCATTTAGCTAAGGCAATATTACTGAATATGGCTTCAGAGCCACCACGTAAAATCACCGCGTTACCCGATTTTATACATAAAGCCGCCGCCTCAGCTGTTACGTTGGGACGCGACTCATAAATCATAGCTATAACACCTAGTGGGATACGCATTTTTCCTACTTGCATACCATTAGGGCGCAATGACAAGTTAGCTATATCGCCAACAGGATCAGTTAAGTTAACAATTTCACGGATAGCTTGAGCAATATCGTCAATGCCTTGCTGAGTTAATAATAATCGATCAAGCATGGCCGTTGTTAATCCTTTGGCACGGCCTGACTCAATGTCTTTTGCATTTTCATTAATGATATTCTCGCTATCATTTACAATCGCTTTTGCCATTTCAATAAGTAAGTTGTTTTTTTCTAAAGTGGTTAATTGCGCAACTACCCGTGCGGCCTTTTTGACTAATTTCGCGTTACTTTCAATACAAAAATCTTCAATATTCAAGTTACCACTATTTAATTCTGACGGTTTCATTCTATTATTTCTCTAAAAATTTATATCAACTACTCTTCGATTTACAAAACAACCATATCATCACGATGAATAATCACTTTACTTGGGCAGCAACCTAAAATCTTTGTAATTTCTTCACTTTTACAACCCTTGATACGTAATAAGTCACGTTGGCTATATTGGCAAATTCCTTTGGCGATAAGCTTCTTTGAACTGGCATCAACAATATCTACAGATTCACCCATAACAAAACCACCTTGCACATGACTAACACCTGATGGTAATAAAGACGCACCATTATTAATCACTGCATTTACTGCGCCGGCATCTAGCAATACTTGACCGCTACTTTTTAAAGTATGTTTTAACCAATGTTTACGGGCTTTAGTTGCAGCTTGGTTGGCATTAAAACGCGTACCTGGGTTTTCTCCTTTCAATAGTGCTTCAAAAACATGGCTATCCCGGCCGTTCAGAATGTAGGTTTCAATACCATTTTCTACTGCTTTTTCTGCTGCTTGAATTTTTGTCTTCATGCCGCCTGTAGCAATAGGATTATTCGTCGTACCTGCCATGGCATAAATTTTGTCAGTAATTTCATCTATTTCTGGAATTAGCACTGCGTTAGAATTTTTGCTCGGATCTTGATCATAAACGCCATTAATATCACTTAAAATAAGCAAACAATCCGCTTCACTTACCAAAGCAACTAAAGCCGCAAGATTATCGTTATCACCGACTTTTAATTCATCAGTTGCTACAGTATCGTTTTCATTAACGATAGGGATAACATCATTCATTAGTAAAATACGCAGGGTATTTTTGATACTGATATAACGCTGACGATCTTTCAAATCACCATGAGTAATTAATAACTGGCTGCAAGGTGCATCAAAAAAGCGTTGCCAATTAGCCATCATTTGCATTTGACCAACAGCAGCCATAGCTTGCTTAGTTGGAATTGAGGGTACGGGTGAGCCATGCTTAATAAGTTGCCTGCCTGCAGCAACGCTACCTGAAGAAACAAGAATCACTTCTATATTCTTCTGATGACATTGGGTAATAAATCGCGCAATAGCGATTAAATATTTTCCACTGCAACCTTTATTTTCTGGGGATACTAAAGCACTGCCAACTTTTATCACCACTCTTTTAAAATTCATTATTACTCCTCAATTCTCCAAGCTTAAGAATGCCTTGAATACAGGGGTAGTTGCAATAATATTTTATTCTTTTAATAGAAGAAAATGCTATTTTTAACCCCTTTAAGCAATATGAACTCAATAACTGATGTTTATGCAAGTTTTTCAATTGCTTTTCATCGTCAACTACCCTTATATAAAATATATTGGTGATTTTATGCACGGGTTATATATCAACGACATAACCTAGGTAAAACACTTAATACAATAGAGTTTGTTTTTCAGTAATGTAAAAAAACAATGATATTGTTATGTTTAACAGCACTCTTTATAGAAAGTAGATATAAGTACAATTTTTGACTTAGTCTATATTTATGCTGAAAGAAGAAGCAAATAGCTTTATTATAGTCACCATATATTTCACTTTCTTTGACAATAGTATGTTTAATTTTCTCCCTTCTCCCATTATCGGGATAGTCTCTTTTACCCTATACACCATTAATACCTTATTTTGGTTAATTCCTATTATCATTTTTTCACTAATGAAAGCGTTAATTCCATTAGCTTTCTGGCAAAAGATGATGAGTTACTTACTCGATAGAATGGCAAGTAATTGGGTTGCTCTCAACACCTTAAATCAAAAAATATTCACTAAAATGAATATTAAAGTGACGGGTTTAGAACAGCTAGAGAAAAAGCAATGGTACTTGGTGATCAGCAACCATCAATCTTGGGTTGATATTGTGGTGTTGCAACGAATTTTTCACGGAAAAATACCTTTCCTAAAATTTTTCCTAAAACGAGAACTCATCTATGTACCCTTCCTTGGTATTGCTTGGTGGGCGTTAGATTTCCCTTTTATGAAGCGATATAGTCAAAGTTTTATTAAAAAGAACCCACACTTAAAGGGCAAAGATGTAGAAACAACTCAGAAGGCATGTTCAAAATTCAAACATAAACCTGTTAGTATCATGAATTTTATTGAAGGTACGCGTTTTACTGAAGAAAAGCAGAAAAAACAGAACTCGCCTTTTCAACATTTATTAAAACCCAAAGCTGGTGGCATTGGATTTGTTTTAACTGCAATGGGCAATCAACTAAATAAAGTGGTTAATGTCACTATTCATTACCCACAAGAAATACCTACATTTGTTGACTTCCTCTGTGGCAGAATAAAAGATATAAATGTCGTTATCGATATTAAAGATATTGATCAATCACTATTAGGTGATTATGTTAATGATAGAGCACACAAAATTCAGTTTCAAAAATGGGTAACACAACTCTGGATTGATAAAAACGAAGTGCTCGATAAACTATCGCAATCAACAATTAAGGATAATTAATGCTAGCACTTATCTCAACATGGTTAATTGAACAAGGGATTGCCCAACAGCATATCCCTTTAACAAGTCTACTAATTGGTAGTCTTATTATATTGATTTTATGTGCGATAAGTTATTATTTTGCTAAACATCAACTCTTAGTGGCGATAGAGAAAATGGTCGTTCACTCTCGAAATACTTGGGATGATTTGCTGTTTGAACATCGTGTCTTTGCTCGTATTGCCTTATTGATTCCTTTTATTGTTTTGCTATTTTTAGTGCCTCATTTTGTAGTCGCCGGCACAATTTACTCTCATTTTTTAATGGTGATGGCAAAAGTCGCGATTAGCTTTCAAATCGCCCATTGTATTGCCTCTATGCTTAATGTGGTAAAAAGCGTTTATTGTAAAACCGCCAGAGAGCGTTATTTACCACTCAATGCAACCATACAAGTGATTAAGTTAGTGGTTTATTTAGTCGCTACCATCTTGGCTATTTCTTTTATTTTAGACCGCTCTCCTATTTATTTACTGAGTGGCTTAGGTGCTTTAACCGCAGTGTTGTTATTAGTTTTTCAAGACACCATAAAAGGCCTTGTTGCTAGTATTCAGATTTCAGCTAATAGAATGTTAGCCCCTGGGGATTGGATAGAAATCCCAAAATACGGCGCTGATGGTGATGTTTTAGAAATAGGTTTGAATACCGTTAAAGTACAAAATTTTGATAATACTGTAACCACAGTGCCAACTTACGCACTGATCAGTGGTTCCTTTAAAAATTGGCGTGATATGTTTAATTCAGGAGGGCGAAGAATTAAGCGTAGTATAACCATCGATATTGGTAGCATTCAGTTTTATCAAACTGAACAAATAAGTAAATTAATGAAGCTTAACTTGCTGAAAGATTATTTAGCAGATAAAAAACAAGCGATAGATGAGCATCATCTCAGCTTAGCTTTACCTGAAGGCGATCAAGTAAATCAACGACAATTAACCAATATCGGAACTTATCGAGCCTATATCGAAGCTTTTTTACAACAACATGACAAAGTACACCATCAAATGACTTGTATGGTAAGACAGCTCCCCGCTACCGCTACAGGATTACCTTTAGAACTATACTTCTTTAGCAATGATCAGAATTGGATCAACTATGAAGCGATACAAGCAGATATCTTTGACCACTTATACGCCATGGCTCCTATATTCGAAGTACGTATATTTCAACACCCTAGTGGTGATGACTGGCGACAACGTACTTAAAATAAAAATGATCTTAATAGGCAACTATCGTTGCCTGATAACTCCTTCTTGCATCGTTGAAGCAACCAAAGCACCTGCTTGATTATAAATTTGGCCCCTTACTAAACCTCGTCCACCCATTGCTGTCGGACTATCCATCACATAAAGCAGCCATTCATCCATTCTAAATGGACGATGAAACCACATCGAATGATCAATGGTCGCTATTTGAAAATTTGGTTGCCAGTGACTTAAGCCATGAGCAAATAAAGCAGTTGGTAGAAAATGAAAGTCTGAAGTATAAGCCAACATATAAGTATGAATACGTAAATCATCAGGTAATAAGCCATTAGCTTTAACCCACAAATGACAAAGTGGTTTTGTTTTTTCTGGTGAAACCCAATTATATTGCTCAACAGGCCGTAGCTCTATTGGTTTTTCAGCAAGAAATTTTCCTCGTACATGTTCTGGAATATATTGCTGGTGATCGAAGATGAAGTCAGTGAAAGAAGGTAATCCTTCCGGTCCAGGTACATCAGGCATTACATCTTGATGATCAAACCCTTGTTCTTCTTGCTGAAATGAAGCGGTTAAATAGAATATTGCCTTACCATTTTGAATCGCTTTAACTCGGCGAGTATTAAAGCTTTTACCATCCCTGATATTTTCCACGTCATAAACCACGGGTTTTGTCGCATCACCAGGTCGCAAAAAATAAGAATGTAGTGAGTGAGCATTACGTTGAGATTCAACAGTCTCTTGAGCCGCAGAAAGCGCTTGCCCCATCACTTGCCCACCAAAAAGCGCCTTAAAGCCAAGATCTTGACTTTGCCCACGAAATAGCCCTTTTTCAAGTTGTTCTAATTTCAATAATGATAATAAGTCAGTTAATACTTGGCTCATTTTAATGTCACTCTATTGCTTAGCATTTTCACAGTATAATTAAAGTTGACCTATATTGTAATACTGATTGTACCAGTAGTCTTACCTGACGAAAGCGTTGAAATAATCTACAAACTAAGTTAATGTGCTGGTTGTGCGTTTTTAATGAACAACAGATAAGTTGTTACTAAAATATATTAGAGGTTAATGTGCAAGCAGTATTAGAAAGAGAAGTGTTGTTAGAAAGAAGACATTATTCTCCAGAACAAGCATCATTATGGGATAAACTATCTTTAGCGCAAAAATTTGCCGCAAGTAGTTTAACGCAATTTGGTTACGACCTTGCCTTTATCCGTAACAGTCATGAAACAGGTAGTATGGCGATATTGATGTGTGATGGAAATGCTGCAACTATTAGCGATGATGGCGAAATAAACACCTCTCCAAGCATTACTATTCGACCATAGATATATAGAGAGTTATTAATTACTCTCTTGCTCTAATAGCGCTTCAATTAAAGAAATAAAACCGTTTAAATTATTGTTACCCCATAAACGTTTTATCTGTTGATCCTGACTAGCAATATAAGTTGTTAGCTTTTTATAACTTCCGGCTTCATAACCTTCACAGCAATTCTTAACTGCTTTATGCAGTTGCCCCTTACCTTTTGCACTAGAAATGAAAATAGTGGCATAAAAATGACTTAATGAACTCAGTAGAGCTAACCCCTCACTCTCACCTTTATTGTCAATAATCTGCTTGATTCTTCTTTTAAGAAACTCTTCGTTTCTTTTTGCAATAAGCGCCATAGAATCAATTAATAACTTACTTTCTTTTTTTAAAGTCGCTGTTTCTCTTTTATGCAAAAGAATTTGGCGCTGTAATGCCTCCGCTTTTAAGAAAAAATAAATACTGATACCAACAAAAAGGACAATAATACTAAGGGTGAAAATCATTAAATAACCTATGTTTTAAATTCTGTGCTTGTAGATTCGCTAAGTCTAGATAGAAATATATATGGATCAATGTCTTGTACAGCTGGCGACTGGTAGGCATAACTAATTTTAATAGAGAATCCTCCCAAATTTGCAAAAAAACGTAACTTCAAAGCTTTAGTTAACTGCGTTAATTTCACCTGCAAATCCTCGTCTGTTTGATACGGACAAAGAAATAAATACTCTCCCTCATTAATCAAACCAACTTGGTCGAATTCACCAATGTGCTCATTAACCAAAATTGCAATAGCAGAAGCAACCTCGTTAACAATTTTTTTGCTAAAATGAAAAGTTAATTCTTGCCAATTATCTACCGACAGATAGCCAATAATCAAGGGAAATTGATACTTTCTTGCCATTTTATAATGTCGTTGGTACAGCTTTTTAGTTTGAGAAGGGCTTGCAAGAAAGTCAGCTGGTTTTTCAATATCGTCATACGCTTGATTTAGTTTAAAAGCTCGTAACTTTAAGCTTATATACAAAGCAAAAAGCACTAATAATGTTAATAAAGCAATCAAAATACTAATAACCAATTTTTGATGAGTAAACTTCGCGTTAAACTGTGCCCTTAATTCACTTTCTTCCGCTAGATTTAATGATAGCTGTCTGCTTTTCGCGCTTAATGAGCTGCCACTTACTGCCTGCTCTTTTTTATTAACAGAAAAACGTTGGTATAGCTTAATATATTCTTGTTGAGCGATAAGCGCCTTTTTAAATTGCTTTTTCTCTTGGTACATCATGGAAAGTAATTGATAAAGCTCTATTTGTTCATAGGTTAATTCAATATTTTCTGAAATTGTTATCGCTTGCTCTAAATACTGAAAAGTTAATTTTTTTCTTTCAAGCGACATGGTCACTTTTGCCAGAGCAATTAAGGTGCTTAAATAAGGTTTAGTTAAATTTTGTCCATGAAATAAGCTCTCTGCTTTTTGTAATGCCACTAACGCTAATTCTTCTTGTTTTTGCAGTAGTAAAACCTGCCCTAAACCCAGCTGAGCATATGCAATTCTTATTGGAGCATTTTTAGATTTTGCGTGCTGTTTAGCTTCCCAAAAAGCATTATAAGCATCATCAAATTGAGACAATTTCAAATAAGATCTAGCTAAACTATAATAAGTTAAACCAATATTGTTTTTTTGAGATAATTTAAAGCGAAGTTTTAAAACCTTATTATAAAAAGTCACTGCCGCTTGATGGTCATTCAAATAAAAGTGAGCGATTGCCAACACTTCTAATAGATCTATATGATCAGAAAATTGCTGATTCTCAGCTAATAACAATTCTACTTGTTTAAGATCATTCAACGCTAACTGATGTTCCCCCATAAGAGCATTAGCCATACCTCGATAGCTTAATGCCTTTAATAGATATTGAATATCATTTATTTGAGAAGCTAACGTGATCGCTTGTTGAGCAATATCCTTTACTCGACGAAATTTACCCTTAATATAATACCCTGAAGCGATTTTTAGTAATAAAGGTAACTCTAACGATTTTTCAATAGCAACCAAGCTTTTACCATCTAAAGCAAATTGCATTGCTCGTGCTAAATCACCTTTACTTGTGGCGGCATCAGCTAATAAAATAAATACCTTGGCGACAATATTGTTATTATAAAATTGCCTATTTTGAATAATGCTGCTCGATAGCTTCACGACATCATCATAAGATATCGTTTCTTTTTCCGCATCAAAGTAACGATTTATTTGAGCAATATTTTGTTGAATTTCAGTATTGCTTGCTGAAAAAGCGGATACACAGAAAAGTGTAAAATAAATAAACATGAGTATTTTCAGCATGTTTCTCACTATTTATAAACCCTTAATAAATGGATATTCAACAAAATTAATCTACAATAAGTTCTTATTTTTAATAAAGTAACTTGGCCTTTAAATACAAGAAAATATCTTTTCTGCATAATAAGGGTTTACAAGCCAACTTCATAGCCTATAATGGCAATTGAGCTGCTAAAGCTCGATAAGGGCAAATCTGGTGAAAGCTAGAGACGCAAAGTTACCGGTCTAAGGGGAAACCTACGATAGCGGAACTGCCGAATTTAGATATAGTGGGGGCTTATCTATTTTTTAAGGTCAACTATCTTCTCTGTGGTAATTTTTGCGTGCCTTCCCTTGTCCCTTAGTATTATGCCTTTTTATTTCTTCTTTTATATATTGTTCAATAACCTGCTCTAACATGGTTAATGGCATTGAACCATTTTTCAAAACTTGATCATGAAATTCTCTTAGGTCAAAGTTTTCACCTAAAGATTTTTCTGCAGTTGCTCTTAACTTTTTAATCGTTATTTCGCCTATTTTGTATGAAAGTGCTTGCCCCGGCCATGATATATAACGATCTATTTCTGTTTTAACGTTATGCAATGATAAGGCAGTATTGCTTGCCAAAAAGTCCATAGCACGATCTCGGCTCCAACCCTTTATATGCATTCCCGTATCAACTACTAACCGACATGCGCGCCACATTTCATAAGTCAACCGGCCGAAATTACTGTATGGGTCTTGATAAAAGCCTGCTTCAAGACCTAAATATTCAGAATATAACCCCCAACCTTCTCCAAAAGCCGAAATATAAGTCCGATTACGAAACTTAGGAACATTTTCCATTTCTCTAGCAATTGAGCCTTGTAAATGGTGACCAGGAACTGCCTCATGTAATGTTAACGCTTCAAGTACATATAAAGGTCTTCGATCTAGACGATAAGTATTGACCCAATAATTTCCCGCTTGATCATCTCTAGATGGCCCTGAATATCTCCCTGTAGTATATTTTGGTGCAATATTCTTTGGTACTGGTACCACGCCATAAGGTGTTCTTGGTAGTGTTTTAAATAATGACGGTAATTTTGCATCCATTTTTTTAGCAATGTAAGAAGCTTCTTTTAACAAGCCCTCTGGTGTGGTCGCATAGAACTGCTCATCCGTGCGAAGAAAGTTAACAAAACTCGCAAAATCGCCCTTATGATCAACAGACATAATAATATCATCCATTTCAGCTCTTATTCGTTGAACTTCTGCCAGTCCTATTTGGTGTATTTCATCAGCGCTAATATCAAGGGTAGTATAATGAGTGACTCTATTTTGATAATACGCTTTACCATTTGGAAGCGAACCTGCTGCGATGTTTTTCCGAGCATTTGGCTGATAACGCTCAACCATATATTGATAATATTGTTGATAACTTGGTATCACATATTGTGCAATGATTTGCTTGGCTTCTAATCTTAAATTCTTTTTTGTTTGCTCTGAAAGATGACTTACCATTTTAATAAATGGTTGGTAGTAATCACTATTTACAGCATCATCTTTTATGAAGGCTTTAATAGAGTCTTCAAAACCAATTAATACTACTGCTGGTTGAGTGATCCCTTCTTCAATACCTTTATCCATCCACTCCATTTGCTGAGAAAAATACTTAGGTAAAGCACGTAGACGAGCTAAGTAATCAAAATAATCTTGCTCACTACTAAATTTAACCTGACGATTTATCCAACTAATACCGACGTGAAAACCAGACTCAGCAGTCAATGGCATGTAATGCTCTTTGTTAATAAAACTATCAATTTGGTTTTTTAATTTATAAGTCAATACTGACCAATTGATTTGGTCCTTTTGAGTTAATTGAGCAACATCAATTGAAAGGAGTTTTTGATAGATTCTCTTCACTTCATGATGTTGAGCTAATAACGTCTGAGCTGATAAATCAGGTAACTTGGCATTATTCCCCGACACTTCCGCTTTATTAAAAGGATTTGAACTCTCATGATAGGCCTGATGTTCATTAATAATTTGATGTAGGTAATCCGCTTCATCGATAATTTTTGTATTTGGTTGCTGGCTGCAGGAACATAAAAAAAGGAGCAAAAAGATTGAAATTGATTTCATAGCGTTAATCCAAGTAAACAATTCGTTTACTTTAACAAATTTATATTACAAATAAAGTGCCTATCTCATGTAAGTAATACAAAAAATTTGTCACTAAACAGCTTTACTGCTCTATATTTCCCTATACAAAGAAGAAAATTATCAATATTTACAAATTGTTGACATTTATGTTGCTTTTACTATGGATGTTTCCCCTAATTTACTAGAGAATAGTTTCATAATAATAAGAATAACGAACAATAGGGGTGGAGTAGTGAAGCATCATGATTCCATAAAACAAGCAGATAAAAAACTTGCTCTTGCTATCAAGCAATTGCAGCTTTGGCACCTTGCTGCAACCCCAATTAATTACGCTATTAGCTATGAATTTATTAATGGTAAAAATGCTCCACTGAACATGGCTCTCAAGCAACAATTAGCTGCCAACAAAAAGCTAGATAACTTTTTCATGGAAGAGCTTTATCAGCAATTTATTTTAGGACAAAGTAGCTTTCGTGATGAAATTATCACTGATATTGATGAACTTATCGATGATGTTCAACACAGCAATAAAAAATCAGTACACAGCGCTAATAACTTTATTAAACAAGTAGATACTAACCTAGCGAATGTTCAATCTAATGATCAAAAAAAGATAAATCTCGCATTAAATCAAATAAAAGCAGCATCTAAATCGTTCAAATTACAACAGCAAGAATTGGCTAAACGATTATTAGCGACTAAGCAACAATCACTCTCTCTAAAAAATGAATTAGCTGAAGTAAAAAAAGAAATTTATCTCGATCCATTGACTGGCCTATATAACCGCAAAGCCTTGAACAAGCATCTTGATACTTGGATCGGTCAAGATCCTAATAAACAAGTGTCGGCTATTGTTATTAATATTGATAAATTTCACATGGTTAACCAAAACTTTGGCTCTCTCATTAGTGACGTTTTGTTATCTAAAATTGCCAATAAAATAAATAGTTATGTTGGTGAAAGCGGCTTACCGGTACGCTCAGGTAGTGACGAGTTTTTAATTTTATTACCTGAAGTTGAACGCCCAGTTGCCAGTGAGATAGCAGAGAAAATTAGGCAAGGTGTTGAAAAACTGAGATTTGTTAGTAGCAAATCTGGTGTTAGATTGCCACAAATGACTATTTCAATGGGGGTGAATGATTTTAGATTATCACAAAACGTTCATTCCATTATAAATTATACTCGTTCATTGGTGAACGATATGCAACTGAGCAATAATAATAAAATCACCGTCGCTAACTAAGGCTCGTTAAGCTTTAAGCATCAATTATTTTAACCAACTCTGCAATCGTTTCTTCCGAATAAACGGCAATACCATGCTTTTTAAGTAAAGCAGCTGTGATCCCCTGTCCTGATATTTTACACCCGGAAAATGAACCATCGTAAACTTTAGTACTACCACAAGACGGACTTGACTCTTTCATGACGGCATATCGAATATTATGGTAATGACATAGTTTAAGTGCTAACTCTGCACCTAATAAAAACTGTGTAGTAACATCTTTGTCTTTAATTGTTAGTACTTGCTTTGAATGATGCTGAATTTCAGCAGGATCTCTTGGTATTGATAACCCTCCCGCAACTTCTGGGCAAATAGAGACTAAACGAGCCTGTTGTTGCCATCGTTGTAGGCTTTTATTAAGTAATAACTGACTACCACCATCATAGCGGACTTTATCTCCAAGCAAACATGCACTAATAAGTATTTTTTCCATCGATTAACTTCCTTGGAGATAATGATACAAAGTAGATAAGTTATCTGTTGAAAGCTCATCATCAGCTTCAATCCATGCGGTTTGGCTGTAACATTCTAGGTTCAAATTAAAATTATATTGCTGCCAATTAAATCGCACCATAGCGCGATCAGCACCAATAGAGTAATCAGTTTGCTTACAATCAATATAAGTAATGAAGAAGTGCTGAATCAATATTTCGAATTCATCCTGGCTCCAATCACTTGAATATTGCAATAATAAATAAGAAGAGGATTTGATAATTAAAAGTTCAATGGTAACGTCCTAAAGCATGTTCGATGATTGTAATGTTATGATAAAGTTATCAAGATCAACTTAATAGAAAAAAAGCAACGACAGCTATAAAGTTTTTCAATATAATCGTTTCAGGTTTTCAAAATTATAATCACTAATTAAGAGAGATAAAAGCTATGAAAAAATTAATTTTAGCTGTTACTACTACTGTAATGTTCGCATCTCCTGCTTTTGCTGGCGATGTTGATGCGGGTAAAGCTAAAGCAGCTACTTGTGCTGCCTGCCATGGCGCAGCTGGCATTTCTGCTATTCCTATGTACCCAAATTTAGCAGGACAAAAAGAGATGTATTTAAGCAAACAGCTTAAGGATTTCAAAAAAGGCACTCGTAAAGACCCAGTAATGGGTGCTATGGCAATGCCTTTATCTGATACAGATATTGCTAACTTAGCGGCTTACTACTCAAGCTTAAAATAGCAGTACTGCACTCATTAATAAAAAAAGCGCTTTTTAAGCGCTTTTTTTATGTTCAGGACGAACCATATGTCACGATCACATGGATGTGTAGGAGTGACGAGACTTGGAAACATTTACATTTACAACCAAATGATTGGTATTACTATCCACAATGCTCTTTAATCACAGTTAAGAAAGGTTGGCCATAACGCGCTAATTTCGTATCACCAATACCACTAATATTTAGCATTGCAGGGGAAGATGTTGGTTTAACTTTAGCGAGCTCTGATAAGGTTGCATCATTAAAAACAATATAAGGCGGAATGTCTTCAGCGTCAGCAATTTCTTTACGTAACAAGCGTAATTTCATAAACAACTTTCTGTCATAAACTTGGCTTTGTTTATTTTGCTGCCAATAACTGGCCTTTTGTAACCTAGGGCTAGCCAACATCAGGGTTATTTCACCCAATAAAACACTACGAGAAGCTTGAGTTAAACAAAGTGCTGAATGCTGAGCAATATCTTGCTGCAAATAACCTAAATGAATAAGTTGTCGAATGATCGCATGCCAATAGCCTGGTGTTTTGTCTTTACCAATGCCAAAAGTAGATACTTCATCATGTCCATTTTGCGTTATTTTATCACTAAGCTGCGCCCTTAATACCATGATAACGTATTCAATATCACCTTGTTGTTTAATCCGATAAACGCAAGATAAGACTTTTTGTGCCGCTTCAGTACCATCAAACTGACTTGGAGGATCAAGACATATATCACAGTTTCCACAACCTTTTTCAGTATATTCCGCAAAATAATTCAATACTAATTGTCGACGACAGGTTTGTGCATCAATAAAGCCTTGCACCGCTTCAAATCGTTGTAATTCAACTTGAGTTCGTTGGTTATCCTCATCTTGTGTAATACGCTTGCTTATACGCTTAGCATCACCTTCATCATATAAAAACAATGCTTCCGCGGTTAAACCATCACGACCTGCACGTCCTATCTCTTGATAGTAAGACTCTAAAGTTCTCGGTGGCTCAAAGTGAATGACATAGCGAATATTAGATTTGTTGATACCTAAACCAAAAGCAATGGTTGCTATAACCACTTGAATATTATCTTTGGAAAAACTATCTTGCACCGTATTTCTTATATCAACTTCTAAACCTGCATGATAGGCAGCACAATTAACACCAAAACTTGCCAACGACTTAGCTAGTTTCTCAACTTGCCAGCGACTATTGCAATAAATAATGCCACATTCTTCATGGCGTTTTTTTACATAGCTAAGTACTTGTTGAGTACCTTGATATTTATCAGCCATGGTCAAACGAATATTTGGACGATCAAAGCTATCTAGATGAATATATGGTTCGCTTAAAGCTAATTGTTGTAGAATATCTTTACGTGTGGTGACATCTGCCGTTGCGGTAAGTGCTACAACAGGCACACAAGAAAACTGCTGCTTCAATTGATGTAGCTGCGTGTATGCTGGTCTAAAGTCATGTCCCCACTGAGAAATACAGTGCGCCTCATCAATAGCAAATAAGCTAATGGTTAAGTCTTGTAAACCTTGAATAAAGTAACGACTGTTTAATCGCTCAGGAGCAACATAAAGTAGTTTAATCTCACCACTCGCTATACGCTGAAATGTTTGATTAATTGTAGCGGGTTCAACACTCGAGTTGATATACGCAGCAGGAATACCTTGACGGTTTAAATCATCAACTTGATCTTTCATTAAAGCAATTAAAGGAGAAACAACAATAGTAAGACCGGGTAATTGTGTCGCTGGTAATTGGTAACATAACGACTTACCACCACCCGTTGGCATAAGCACTAAGCAGTCTCGACCTTGTAATACTTGCTCAATGATCTCAACTTGACCTTGACGAAAGTCGTCATAACCAAAATAGTGTTTTAGTGCATCTTTCAATTGTGGGTACGAACCAGTGTCAGGGAGGTTTTTCAACAAGTCATCATCATAAGCATTCATTGACGATATTTTACCTGATTGCATCTTTTAAAGTGAGAATTTTTTTCATTCTTAAACAATAAAGTGCTAGTCTTAATGAACTCCAACTCATCAGACCAGAGTGCATTTATGAATCAAAAAGAAATATTCCAACAAATTGCTAATTACTGGAGTAATGATATGCCATTTAATCAGTTGCTTGGCTTGAAAATCACTCAGTTTGATTGTCATCAATCAGAAATTCGCTTTGTTTGGCAAGACAAACTCATTGGTAATCCAATGCAAAATATTTTGCATGGTGGGGTAACAGCTTCAGCACTAGATTTGGCAGGTGGCATTGTGGCTGCAGCCAATATCATTGATCAACTTGATGATCTATCACCAGAAAGTATTCTAAACAGTTTGAAAAAGCTTGGCACTATTGATTTACGCACTGATTTTCTTCGCCCTGGTAGAGGCCAAGAGTTTATTGCTACCGCTAAAATTATCCGTAGTGGCAATAAAGTCGCAGTTGCTCGCATGGAATTACATAATGAAAAGAATGATCATATTGCTTTTGGCACCGGTACATATATGGTTGGCTGATCAATAGTAAGTGACGTGGTAGAATGCTCACTTTCAACATGACCCCCCATTATTTATATGACCACACAAGCAACAAATGAGCAGCGTACAGGAATTATCAATGCAATAAGTGCCTATTTAATGTGGGGCTTAGCACCTATTTATTTCAAACTTATTTCGGCTATTACCTCCGATGAAATTATGATCCATCGTGTACTTTGGTCATCAATATTACTGTTTATTATTGTAATATTAAGCAAGAAATGGCGCAGTTTAGTTGCCGTTATTAGTCAGCCAAAATTGCTAGGAAAACTGACCATAACCGCTTCTTTTTTAGGGGTAAACTGGTTTTTATTTATCTGGGCAATTAATAATGACCACCTTTTAGATGCAAGTTTAGGTTACTTTATTAACCCACTATTCAGTGTGGCACTAGGGGTGATATTTCTAGGTGAAAGGTTAAGAAAGTGGCAACGAGTTGCTGTTGTATTAGCGGTTTTAGGGGTATTAATTCAACTCATTATTGTTGGCTCATTACCAATAATATCTCTCGCTTTAGCTGGAACTTTTGGCATTTATGGTTTATTGAGAAAAAAGCTTCATGTTGATTCTTTTATCGGTTTATTGATTGAATCAGTTCTAATGTTACCCATTGCATTAATATATTGGCAGTTCTTTGTGATGAGTGAGACCAGCAATATGTTAAATAACGCCATGAGCCTTAATGTTATGTTAATTTGTGCAGGCATTGTCACTACTGCACCATTATTGTGTTTTACTGCAGCAGCAAAGCGCTTAGCACTTTCTACCGTAGGTTTTTTCCAATATATTGGTCCAAGTATTATGTTTATTTTAGCAACAGCTTATTACCATGAACCTTTGATTATGGGCAAGCTTATCACTTTTGCATTTATTTGGAGTGCTTTAGCAATTTACAGTATTGATTCACTAAAAGCTCACAAAGAAAAACAACGATTAGCTAAGCTAAGTCAACTCAGCTAATCATCAAGATTGAAAGGCAGGGTAATATGAAAGCACGAACCTTCATTAGGTTTGCTTTCAATGATGATATTACCCTGCAATTTTTGACAAATAATATTATAAACAATATTCATACCTAAACCTGTGCCGCCACTATTACGTTTAGTAGTAAAAAAAGGCTCAAAGATATTTTGTAAAACGTCTTCTGTCATGCCCGCGCCATCATCTCGATACATCAAACATACTTCACTTGCTTTTGCTTGAATATCAATGGTAATGCTTCCTGAACTTTTCTCTTCAAAGCCATGTATTATTGAATTAGTTACTAAATTAGTGATGATTTGAGCTAATGCCCCTGGTATGGTTTTAATCGTAAGTTGATCATCTCCAGTACACTGATAATTTACTCTATGTTTCTTCATTTCAGCAGAGAGTGTTAACAAAACCTCATTAATATAGCTAACTAAGTTAATTTCTCGTATTTCCCCTACCACCTGATCGGCAGCGACCTGCTTAAAGTTATTTAGTAGTTCAATCACTCGCTCAAGTGAGGAGGTATTTAATTCTGCAGAGTGCTCCATCGCTTGAAAGTATTTACTCATTGCCGATCTAGTTATATTGTTTTGTTCAAAATCTTCTTTAATTATCTTAGTACTTTCCATTGCAGAGCTAGTTGAGGTAACCGCAATACCTAATGGGGTATTTATTTCATGTGCAACACCTGCAGTTAACTTACCTAATGAAGCCAATTTTTCAGACTGTACTAGTTGATCTTGCATCTCTTGTAAGTTATTTAATGACTGACTAAGTTGCAAAGTGGTTTTTTTATTTTTACTGAATAACCAAATAACTAAACTTAAAAATAATAAGGAGAAAAATACTAAAATCGACATTAAAAACAGATAAAATTGTTGTTGATCGATTAATGCCTTACCTTCAGCTAGCTGCTCATTTTTAACGTAAAGTTGGTCATTTTTATCGCTTAACTGTTCCGTTTTCAGTTCTATCTCTTTATGCTGTTGATCTAATATTTTTTTATTTACGGCAATTTTTTTCGCCATTATATTATTTTCTTGTTCTTTTTTATCAACGGATAACTGTTGTTTCTCCAAATTAAATTGTGTAGTAGACAACTGATTAAAATATTTAACTAATTGTTCTTCCTGCGTTTTTATATCAATCTGCTGCTGGGTAATATCCTTATTCAAAGCGACTAACTGTTTTTGACGTTGATCGGCTACTTTCGTTCTTGCTAATAAATCATCGTTGAGTTGCTGGAGCTTTCGACTCGAAGCGGTATACTGTTGCTGCTGAATGATTAACTCTTGATTAAGCTCAATTTCTCGCTTTCGCATTTCTTGCATCGCTATTTCGGTTTCGCGATACAAAGTAGCAACATCAATTTCGGTACCGCCTAAAATCAATAATTCTTTACTCATCGTTAAGCCCTCGTACACTATATTAGACTTATTCACTTCAAAGGTGATCGCTGACGACTTTGGATTAAAAGTTAAGTTGATCATGATATTACGTTTATCAATACTATTATCAGTCACTAATAAAGTATTACTACGACGTAGTCCTGCAGCTAAAAATGTAACATCAGCTTCTTGAGTCAAAGAACTAAATACTAAATCAGCTTGCCGAGCTTTTTTTATATCATTGACTGAAATAACTGAAATAGGAATGTTTTTAACAAGGCGATTATTGAGTGCTTTAGAGAATATTTGATAAAGATTTTTATCTTGATAAATAGCAATAATATAAGAGGTTTTTTGTTGCTCATTAGGCCAATGAACATGCTTGAGAAAATTTACCAAATAGACAAATTTAACTTGATCACTACTTAACTGCTGGGCATAAACATTAAGAGAAAATAAAAAACCAGCAACGCAAATAATTGTTAAACAAAAGTATTGTTTTAGCAACTTCATCAACATCTGTTCTTTACTCAGTTTATTTATCATTAATCTATATACAACTACTCTACTTTTTTTTTTTAAATAAAGCACGCAAATTAGAAAATGAAGCCATTAACCATTCCGGCTAAAAGCTTCATTTATCTTTTAACGCAAAAGATTAATGCTCTTCATTACCGAAAATACTCACCTGATTGCGACCATTTTCTTTAGCGTAATAAAGTGCACTGTCAGCATCACTCATTTGTTTTGCCAGTGTACTGCTTGCAGAAAAAATGACTCCAAGACTAATTGCGAAATTAATATGATGTTGCTCATGGACTATTTGTGAAACTGATATTTCACGACGGAAATCATCCAACTTGTTAAACAACTGATCTTCATCAATACCATGCAATAAAATGGCAAACTCTTCACCACCAAGCCGAGCTAATAACCCTGAGCCAAAGTGCTTACGCATATAAAGCGCCAATACTTTCAAAACATGGTCCCCAGCATCATGGCCATAGCTGTCATTGATTTTCTTAAAAAAATCAATATCTAGCATAGCTAAACAATAAGGAACCTTTTTCTTCACATAAGTAGCAATTCGCTTATCTGCTTCATTGAAGAACGCCCTGCGATTCGGTAACTCAGTTAAATAATCAGTATTAGCCGCTTTTTGAATTTGCTCAATATTGCTTAAATTCTCAATATTTTGTGTCATGCGACAGTAGAATTCTTCTGGACAAAAGGGTTTACGCAAGAAATCGTCGGCGCCATTTTTAATAAAGCGCGCAGAATGCATACCATTGGCGGCCCCTGAAATACCAATAATAGCCATTTCATCTCGACTATAAATTTTACGAATTTCATTAGTTAATTCAATGCCATCCATTTCTGGCATTTCAAGATCAGTGATTACCATTTTAATATTTTTATGGTCGTTAAGTACTTCTAATGCTGATACGCCATTATCAGCGCTATATACGGCAAAATTTCTTCTTTTTAATAGCTCAACAACATGATTACGTGCTGAACGCGAATCATCAACTACCAAAACACCGTTTTCACTATTAACCATTTGCCAATGAAGTACTCGCTTTAAGTACATAAAAGCTTGGCTGTTTTCTTTTGGGATATAATCAATAACAGGTTGTGCAAGAATTTTTTGGCGAGTTATTTCATCCATTTTCCCGGTCATCACAACACCAGGAATGCCATGAGATAAAACACATTCAATCGCTTCACCATCAAGGGCATCGGGTAATGCATAATCAATGGTAGCAACAAAAAACTTGCTATCCCCTTGCAATATTTTTTCAACTTCAGCCAAGCTTTTTGCAACAGTAACATCGTATTTCAATGCTTGACCTATTTTAGTTATAACACTGGCAATCGCTTTACTGTCTTCAACTACTAATAATTTTTTTGACATCTACTACCCAACTTATATTTATAACGCCTGTAAATTAGCATAGGCTACTACCAGCCATTTGCACCCTACATCAGCAAAATTTACTTGAATACGACTTTGTGCACCACTGCCTTCATAATTAAGTACCACGCCTTCACCAAACTTAGCATGCATAACCGACTGACCTAGGCTATAACCTGAGTTTTCGAATGTTTCCATGGTCAATGTGGCAGAAAATCGTCCAGTAGTTGCCGGTCGAGAAACTTGATTTTGCAAACGAATAGTTTCGACACATTCATCAGGTAGTTCTTTTAAAAATCGACTGGGATTATGATATTTCTCCTGTCCATACAAACGTCTACTTTCAGCATGACATAAGTAGAGCTTCTCCATTGCACGAGTCATGCCTACATAACATAATCGTCGCTCTTCCTCTAAACGACCAATTTCTTCCACCGATTTTTGTGAAGGAAACATGCCTTCTTCTAACCCAGCAATAAAAACTAATGGGAATTCCAAACCTTTCGCTGAATGCATGGTCATCAATTGCACGGCAGGCTCATATTCATCGGCTTGTGATTCACCAGACTCTAAAGCCGCATGAGTTAAAAACCCAGTCAATTGGCTTAATTCCTCTTCAATTTCAGGGTCAATAACAAAGGTTTGACAAGCAGTGACCAACTCATTTAAGTTTTCAATTCTTGCTTCTGCACGTTCACCTTTTTCTGCCTGATACATAGCTTTTAAACCACTATGTTGGATAACAAAATTGGCTTGTTGGTCTAAGTCTAAATCAGTTGAGTCATCTTCAAGTTGATCAATAATATTAATAAAATTTTGAATAACTTTGGCACTACGTCCTTTTAAACCGTCATTGTTGAGCATGGTGTTACATGCCTGCCATAACGTTAAGTTCAAACTCCGCGCAGCATCTCGCACTAAAGAAATGGTTTGATTACCAATTCCACGAGTGGGGGTATTAATGATACGTTCAAATGCAGCGTCATCACTACGATTATTAATCAGGCGTAAATAGGCTAATGCATCTTTAATTTCTTGGCGTTCAAAAAATCGCTGCCCGCCATAAATACGATAGGGTAAACCAGCTTGCAGTAACGCCTCTTCCAATAAGCGCGATTGTGCATTACTACGATATAATATAGCAACTTCATCTAATGCTCTCGGATCGGTTGAGTCACTGCCTTTTCGCCAAGCGGTAATACGACCCGCAATAAAACGTGCTTCGTCTATTTCATTAAATGCAGTGTAAATAGCAATCTTGTCACCGGCATCATCTTGGGTCCAAAGCTCTTTACCTAAACGATTTGTATTATTAGCAATAAGTTTATTAGCAGCATTAAGAATATTAGCGGTAGAGCGATAATTTTGCTCTAAACGAATGGTTTGAGCATTATCAAACTCTTTTAAAAATCGCTGAATATTTTCAATTTTTGCACCACGCCAGCCGTATATAGATTGATCATCGTCGCCAACAATCATCACTTTACTTTGTTCGCTGCCTAACAGATTCAACCACGCATATTGAATACTATTGGTATCTTGAAACTCATCTACCAAAATATGACGAAAACGTTGCTGGTAGTGTTTTAATAACGCAGGGTTATTTAACCAAAGTTCATGTGCTCTTAAAAGCAATTCAGCAAAATCAACTAAACCAGCACGATCACAAGCCTCTTGATAAGCTTGATAAACTTTCACAAACATCTCTTCGGTTTGATCGAATTGCGTATCTATGTGTTGAGGACGTAAACCTTCATCTTTCTTGCCATTGATATACCACAACATTTGCTTAGGCGGCCAACGCTTTTCATCAATATTAAGTGAACGAACGATACGCTTTACTAAACGTAGCTGGTCATCAGAGTCAAGCACCTGAAAACTTTGCGGTAATTGTGCTTCTTGAAAATGCATGCGTAATAAACGATGGGCCAACCCATGAAAAGTGCCAATCCACATGCCATGAATGTTCCCCTCCACAGTTTGCTCAACACGCACTCGCATTTCAGCGGCCGCTTTATTGGTGAAAGTTACCGCCAAGATGCTATGTGGAGAGGCTTGTTCAACTTGTTTTAACCAAGCGATGCGTTGTACTAAAACACGCGTTTTTCCACTACCAGCACCTGCCAAAACCAGCATATTCTGTAAAGGTGCTGCTACGACATCTCGTTGTTTATCATTAAGGGAATCTAGTAATTCGGAAACATCCATCGAAAAATATCTGCTCGGATAAAAAAGTGAAAGGATTATAACAAGCGTTGCAACTCAACTACATCTGTTAATTCAATATTTGCTAAAACAGTGATGGGTTTGCCAACATCATAAGTAGATACCCATGCGGTTTGGCAGCCGGCATTCACCGCTCCATAAATATCACTACGACCACAATCGCCAACATGTAGTAATTGCTCAGGTAAAATTGCAAGATTTTTACATGCTAAGTCAAACATATCGGTGTCAGGCTTTTGTTTTAAACTTTGTCCGGCATGATAAATATCAACAAAATAGTCTTTTAAGCCAATCGCTTGTGTGTCGACATTACCATTGCTGATCGCCACTAACGGCCATTTTGCTTTCAGCGCAGATAATAATTGATGCACGGCGTTTGGCACCGAAAAATCACTACGTTGACTGACAAAGTAATCTAAAGCCTGATGTGCCAACTTTATTGCTTGCTTATCTTCAAAGCCTAAAGCCTTGATGCCAAGAAAATAACTACGCAAACGCAAGTCACCAACATCATGTATTAACAATGGGTTATCAATTAACGCTTGGTTTCGATATGTAAGCCAATAAGATTGGTTATATTCTCCAGCAATGCATGGCGGCAAAACTTGCGCAAAATATTGTGTCATTTTGGCATCAGTTGCCATCATCACTGGAAAATTACTATATAAGGTATCATCAAGATCAAAACTGATCGCTTTGAATGGCTTGAGACGAGAATTAAATCTCATTGAGCAACTAACACCTATTTAATTAAAACAATTGTTGATAAATAAGCTTAGCCACTAACTTACGAAATTGACTCAATAACAAAGTATCCATACGCGGATCAAAGTGCTCTGCATCTTGACTACTAATCGCTAAAAAGCCAATTGCCTCAGCCTGATGTTGCAACTTAACCAACACTACAGAGCCATCACTTGTGCCTGAAAATAACAACTGTTGTTCACTTTGTTGTAAACGGCCAAAATAGTATTCATCATTTTCAAGACGGCTCAACATAATTTCAGAGCAATCAGCAGTGATTAAACTATCATGAGCAAGTTCAACTGACTTATTTAACCATAACTTTAGTCCTGACAACGACAACAGCTCAGTAGTAGCTTGATATAAACAATCCAAGAGTTCATTAGCTGATTGACAATCTAACAATCGTAAATAGAGATCACTATACAAAACGAATAACTGTTCGTTTTGGTTAGCAATAACCATCAGCTGGGTAATCTCTTCTTCCAAGCCATGTACTTTTTGACGCAAAATAGATTGCTGACGTTCAACTAAAGAAACAGTGCCTCGTTGATAATCATTGATACGTAAACTGGCAACTAACTCAGGGTGACGATTAAAAAACTCAGGGTTATCTTCTAAAAAGCTAACCACAATTTCGTCTGAAAGGGCTATTTCTTCATTTTGCTTTAATGCTAAATTTGTAAGTTCTTTTTTATCTTCTTGATTCATTTCATTGCTCATATATGTAACTGTCCATCAAAAACATGTACCGCAGGGCCCGTCATTTTCACCGGGGTCCCAGGGCCTTTCCAATAAATTCGTAATTTACCACCAGGCAATTCCACATTGACTTGCTTCGCTAATTTTTTCTGCATTTGCCCTATAACGACCGCGGCACATGCACCACTACCACAAGCTAAGGTTTCTGCTGCACCACGCTCATAAACGCGTAACTTGATAAATTCAGGAGAAACTACTTCCATAAAGCCAATATTTGCTCCTTGAGTGAATCGCTCATGGTTAGATAACGATTCGCCTAAACGGGCAACCGGTGCTTGCTCAATATCATCAACAGTGATCACACAATGTGGATTTCCCATAGAAACAGCGCCACATAATACGGTTTCTTCTTCACTGCGCAAAATGTAAGTGCCCTCTGCTTTTTGTGCCGTGAAAGGAATCTTATTGGGCTCAAACTGAGGGACAGGCATTGTCACGGTAACGTTACCATCTTTTTCAATAAATAAGGTCATCTTCCCTGATTGCGTAGAAACCCGTATTTTATTACGAGCAATTAATCCTTTCATCCGCACAAATTTAGCAAAACAACGGGCACCATTACCACATTGGCTAACTTCACTACCATCGGCATTAAAAATGCGGTAATGAAAATCTAGCTCAGGGTCATATGGTGGTTCAACTACTAATAACTGATCAAAGCCAATACCAAAATGCCTGTCAGCTAGACGCTTGATTTGATCATTTGGTAAATAAATATTTTGAGTAACACCATCTATCACCAGAAAGTCGTTACCTAAGCCATGCATTTTAGAAAAGTTTACTAACATCTATTAATTATTCTCTTTTACCAATTATTGAAGCGGTATTAGCGCTTCACCTTGCCATAATTGCTCAATGGTTTCACGTTGGCGAATAACATGTTCCTGCTCGCCATCCACCATAACTTCTGCAGCACGTGGACGACTATTGTAATTTGAACTCATGGTAAAACCATAAGCTCCAGAAGAACGCACTGCAAGAAAATCACCAGCAATAATAGCTAATTCTCTATTTTTACCTAAAAAGTCACCGGTCTCACATACGGGACCAACAATATCATAACTCGCACTTGCAACATCATGTCGACAACTAACCGGAATAATATTTTGCCATGCTTGATACAAAGCAGGCCGAATTAAATCATTCATAGCCGCGTCAACAATGGCAAAATTTCGCTCTTGGTTATGTTTTATTAATTCAACTTCAGTAACCAAAATACCGGCATTGGCCATAATCGCACGACCAGGTTCATAAATAAGTGTGATATCCCGACCATGCAATTTATCCGCAATCGCTTTTGCATAATCATTAGGGTGTGGCGGCTGTTCATCATCGTAACAAACCCCCAAACCACCACCAACATCAATATGAGATAAATGAATGTCCTTAGTCGCTAACTTATCCACTAACGCTAATACGCGATCAAGCGCATCTAAAAAAGGCGAAAGCTCTGTTAATTGTGAGCCAATATGACTATCAATGCCTTTAACCGCAATATGAGAGAAGCCTACTGCTTTTTCATATAAGCTTTCTGCATCATCAATACTAATGCCAAACTTATTTTCTTTTAAACCAGTAGAAATATAAGGATGAGTGCCTGCGTCAACATCAGGATTCACTCGTAAAGAAATCGGTGCTATTTTGTTTATACTTTTGGCTACCTGCTGAATACGATCTAATTCAGCTGCCGATTCGACATTAAAACAATAAATGCCTTGCTCTAAGGCGAAGGCAATTTCTGCTGATTTTTTACCAACACCTGAAAATACCACTTTACTCGCGTCACCGCCGGCAGCGAGCACGCGAGCTAATTCTCCTTGAGAAACAATATCAAAACCAGAGCCTAAACGCGCCATAACATTTAATACGGCAATATTACTATTGGCTTTCACTGCATAGCACACTAAGTGAGGACGTTCACCCGCAGCCTGATCAAAAGCATGCCAATGACGCTCAATAGTTGCTCGAGAATATATATATAAAGGTGTACCATGCTTTTGAGCTAAATCAGCAACGGAGCAATCTTCAGCAAACAATGTCTCTTTTTTATAGTTAAAAAAATCCACGACTAATTTTCCTGCGATTTTTCATTGTTCTTTACTGACTCTAATTTAGAAGACTTAATATTTTTTGATTGAGTACTTCTATCCACCTGTTTCTCTGGTGTTTGATACAAAGGACCCGGCATACCACAACCCGAAATCATGGTAATTAACAGCAATGAAATGAAAATAATTGAATTTAGTTTACGCATTTTTGATTTATTCGATTTTTTTCCCATGATAGACGTTTTATAATCCCATGACTATCTCAATTGAACTTACCTATGATTTTTGTAAAAAAGGACTAAGCATGACTGATACACAATACAATTTACTAGCCGATGAATTACTATTAGCCTTAGAGGAAGCCATTGAAGACTGTGGTATCGACATCGACTACGAGGGTATTGGTGGTTTATTGACGTTAACCTTTAAAAATCAAACAAAAATCATCATTAACAAGCAAGCCCCTTTACATGAAATTTGGGTAGCAACAAAGTTTAATGGTCATCATTTTACCTTCAACAATGATATTTGGACGGATAAGCGTGGCGCAGGTGAGTTTTGGCAATTTATTTCTACCTCAGTTAGCCAGCAAGCTGAAACTGACATCATCTTAGCTGCTAATTAGTATCTCTTTTTAGTTAAGGTTATTTTTAGAACTGATTTTTAAGACTTATTTTAGGACATGTTATGAATAAAAATATCGTACGTATTGCCACACGAAAAAGCGCCTTAGCGTTATGGCAAGCTGAATACGTAAAAGCACAATTAGAGCATTTTCATCAAGATATTACGGTTGAACTAGTGCCGATGACCACCAAAGGCGATATTATTTTAGATACACCTTTAGCCAAAGTAGGCGGTAAAGGGTTGTTTGTTAAAGAACTTGAAGTCGCTATGTTAGAAAATCGTGCTGATATTGCGGTGCATTCAATGAAAGACGTACCCGTTGAATTTCCTGACGGCTTAGGACTTGAAGTTATTTGCCCGCGTGAAGATCCACGTGACGCTTTTGTTTCAAATACCATCAATAGTCTTGCACAGTTGCCACAAGGTGCGATTGTTGGCACATCAAGCTTACGTCGCCAATGTCAAATTAAAGCTTTACGTCCTGACCTTGATATTCGTGACTTACGTGGCAATGTGAATACCCGATTGAAGAAACTTGATGATGGCCAGTACGATGCCATCATTCTTGCTGCTGCAGGGTTAATTCGTCTTGAGATGCCTGAACGCATTAAAGAGTTTATTGAGCCAGAAATCATGTTACCAGCCAACGGTCAAGGCGCTGTAGGTATTGAATGTCGTAGTGATGATTCGCATATTAAAGCCTTACTTGCACCATTAGCCTGTGATACAACACGCATTAGAGTTTTAGCCGAACGTGCAATGAACAGAGCATTAGAAGGTGGCTGCCAAGTACCTATAGGAAGTTACGCGGTAATTAACGATAACCAAATATTTATTCGTGGTTTAGTGGGGGCAACTGATGGTAGTGAAATACTGCAAAGTGAAATTAGCGGTGACTGTGAAAATGCAGAAAAATTAGGTCACACATTGGCTGAACAATTATTAGCATTAGGCGCAGATAAAATCTTAGCAAAGGTATATGAACAACAATAAGTTGAACATTTTAATCACCCGCCCAATAAAACCTGCGCGGGTATTAGCAGGAAAACTTGAGCACATCGGCCACACCTCGATGTGCCAACCCTTGTTTGATTACCAAGCTTTAGCTGATAGAGAAACTACTCAACAGCTCATTAAAAGTTATCCAAACGCCATTGTTATATTCATCAGCAACGCAGCAGTTGAATATGCCAATCAAGCTTTTGAGCTGAGTCAATGGCACAGTCAACAATTCATCGCTGTTGGAAGTGCAACCCAAGCAACTTTAAAACGTTATGATATTGATGCACTTATCCCTGAAATGCATACCAGTGAAGGGATATTGAATTTAGGTATTCTAGCTTCATTAGACAAGAAAGACGTTATTATTGTTCGCGGTGATGGCGGCCGAGAACATCTTGCTGAGCAACTTCAGCAACGTGGTGCAAATGTACATTACCTAGAAAGTTATCAGCGGGTTTGGCACAATTTAACGCCTGGTGATGTTCAGCAATGGCAAAATAATGCAATTAATTGTATTGTGGTTACCAGTAACGCTTTGTTAGATAACTTAGCGAAGTTAATAAAAGATTCAGCAGGTTACTGGAAAAATGATTGTCTATGGATTGTCGCTAGTCAACGTATTGCCAACAACGCCACACAATTAGGCTTAAATCATGTAATTAATGCCAATGGCGCAAGTGATGAAGCAATAATGACTGCTATCTCCTTAACTGAGTACGGAAACATCTCATGACCGATGAAAAATCAGCAAAATCAGAAACAAGCAAAAGCACACCGGGCATTTCTGCTTCTATTTCCCTAACCGAATCTTCACCTAAGACTTCAGATAAAAAAAAGCCTGAAGATAAAGTTAATGTCGATAATAATTCACCTGCAAGTACTCATGATATGAACTCAACACAGTCAGCTAAAAAAAATCAGTCATCAAATGAAAGGATTCAGCAAGCACAAAAATCAACTTCAAGCCAAAGTAAACTTTCTAAAACGGCTGTTTTTGCGCTGTTAATCGCCTTACTTGCTGTTGCAGGTATTGTTAGTCTGTATCTTAAAAATCAGCAACAACTTACTGACTTTAAAGTTGAGTTGACCTCACAAGCACAGCAAAACAAACACAGTCAGCAGAGTGAGATTAAACAAACTCTCTCGCAACAACAAAACAAGTATGATCAGCAATTAACAGAAGCTATTGAGCAAATCGAAAGAGACAACCAAGTAAAAATCGAGCAATTAACCGCCACAATAAAGCGCTTAGATCAACAACAACCTGCTGATTGGTTATTGCATGAGGCAGAGTATTTAATTCGTACCGCTTCTCGTAGCATCTGGTTAAATCAAGATCCTAATGCCGCAATAGATTTATTAAAAGCAGCAGATAACAAAATTAAAGGATTAAAAGACCCTCAATATTTACCAATCAGGCAACTTATTCGTCAAGACATTGCTTCATTAAAGCTGATGCCCACCATTGAACTTGAGGAAACTGTTTTATCATTAATGGCATTAGGGAAGCAGGTTGAAAAACTCCAGCTAGCTTATGTTAATAAAGAAGCTGAAGTCGTTGAAGACATCGTACTTAGTGAAGACATTGCCGATTGGCGAGCCAATTTAAAAATTACATGGCAAGATTTTATTGATAATTATTTTACCTTACGTCCAATAAATGCCACGGTAAAACCACTGCTATCTCCCGAATATCAGCAAAACTTACGTGAAAATCTATCATTAAAAATTCAATTAGCGATATGGGCTACTACGGAGCAAAATAATAGAATATATCAGCAAACTTTAAATGATATTCAAACCTGGATTAATGAATATTTTGATATGCAACAAAGTGAAAACCAAAGCTTTGTGCAAGATATTACCTTACTTAAAACTGCATTAATCAGCTTTGATTACCCAACACAATTATTATCGCTTAACGCGGTACGTCAATTATTAACCAGTAAACCACTGGAAGCCTTATCTGAAGAAAAAAGCATAGTTAAAGAAGCTAACAATGTTGAAGAAGTTGCAACACCGCCAACCAATAAGCAAGACCAGAAAAAGCCACTAATTAAAAGTGAAGAAATACCTGTAACAAAAGCGTCTTCAAACGAAAAAAATAACACCAATAGTGAGGAAATATAATGAAACGCATTTTCTTACTACTCTTAATATTTTTTGCTGCGGTAGCTTTAGCACCGATGTTAATCGATGAAAAAGGCTACATTTTAATAAAAATGGGCGATCATGCTCGTGAAACAACGGTAACTGCTGCTGTTACCATGATATTATTTATATTCTTTATTCTACTGTTTTTTACCAAACTGCTAAAAGGTGGGCTATCTCTCAGCCTAGGTGCCTGGCATAAAATTGCTTTTGCCAGCAGACGCAGAGCATTAAAAGATCTCAATAAAGGTATCGCGGCTTATATTCTTGAAGATTATCAACAGGCCGAACACTTATTGGCTAAATGTGCCGAGCCTTCTCAATTTGAAGAAATTGCTTATTTATTGGCAGCAAGTGCTGCAGAAAAACAAGCATTACCAGCTAATACTAAGCACTATCTTGCACAATTGAGTGACAATCAAGATATGTTAAAAGAAGTAGGCTTAGAAGCAATTCTAGTAACTATTAAATTATTAATCAGCCGTGAAGAGTACCAACAAGCACGCACACTTATTGATAATCATCATAAACATATTGGTCATGACCCTCGTTTATTAGCATTAGAAATTGAGCTTAGTTTGCAAGAACAGCGTTTTGACTATGTTGTTGAACAATTAGTGAGCGCAAGGAAAAACAAATATTTTTCCACAGAAAAAATAGCAACATGGGAAGCTAAAGCTTTTTATGGGGCTTTTTCTGTTCAAATTACTCTCCATGACAGCAATACCCTGCATCAATTTTGGGACAAACTTGGCCGAAAATTAAAACAGCGAGAAGCCATTGTTTTTGCTTATTGTCGAGTATTAGCAAAAAATAATATCAATCAGCCATTAGCTAAAATATTACTGCCTGTGGTTAAAAAAGGCGCCAATGAAGCATTACTTAAAGATATGCGAACGTTAACACTTAGTAGTCCTGACGACCTTATTTCAGCCGTACAAAAACACCTACATCATGATCAGTTAAGTGCAAAATGGCTAAGCTGCTTAGCTCATTTAGCTATTGCTGGGGAACAATGGTCAATGGCAGAAAAAGCATTTAATAGTTTAGTGAATCTAGAGGGCGAACAATACGATAAAGTCGATTTATTAGCTTTTGCTAAGGTATTAAAGCAACAAGAACAATTAGATAAAGCGATTCAGGTGATGGAAAGAGTTGTCGAAGCGTAATTCAAATGCAGCATTTATTTAACTTGAATTAACTCTTGATTAAGTTTTAACCAAGCAAGTGCTTCTTCACGATTGTCAAAAACCTCCAAATTCCACGGTTTGGTTCTAGGGCGTTGCACTAAATCTTGTGTTGAAACCTTTGCTGCATGACTATAGGCAACAACTGCCATAACATTAATCTCTTTTAACGTTGCCAACGCCAACTGAGCTTCAAAAGTGTAACTATAAGAATTGGTTTTATTAATCAATAATGAAAAGGGTGCTGTTAAATGCTCAAGCAAGTAAGCATGATATTGCTCAACCATGACTAAGTTTAATTCAATCCCCTGATGTATAACTACCTCAGCAATATCTTCACTCAACTTAGTAATAGTTGCAAACGACAGTGATTTACATTTATCTGCTTCTTCCAAAATAATTCCTTTTAAACAATATGTTAAATCTACATTATAGATATAGCAGCTGGATATATATTCGTCTAGTAAACAGAAAACATTTCATGTTAACAGCTTGTAACAGTTAGCATTATGCTAAAGCTCTTTAGCTATTGTTTAAAAAAAAAGTTACTGCTAACCTGCGCTCGCTGAATTTATATATAAAACAAGGAATTAAAATGTTCAAAAAAACAGCTGTCTTACTTTCTCTCGCTATTCTTCCTTTAACTGCATCCGCTAATTGGTCGGCTGGTGGTGGTTATGCAAATTTTTCTGGTGATGATGTATCAATGGGCGCTATTTACGGCTCTGTTGCGTACACCCATAAAGCAACAAATAACTTCTTCATCATGCCTGAATTACGCTTAGGTACTGGTATTTCAGATGACACTATTTCTAATGTAACGATTGAAATTGAAAGCTTCACAGCTTTATCTGTACGTGGACAATACGACTATGCAAATGGTGCTTATTTATTTGCCATGCCTTCTTACGCTAATTTAGACGTTAAAGCATCTTATCAAGGTCATTCTGAAACAGAAGATGATTGGGAATTTGGTTACGGTATTGGCGCTGGTTATAAAATTAATGACAAAGCGAGTATTGAAGCTTCATTTGAAAAATATGATGATGTTGATGTAGCAACAATTGGTTTTAAGTATTCATTTTAGTATTAAGCCAAAATAGATATTAAAAGGAAGCATGATGCTTCCTTTTTTAATCTCACCACAAAAATTTACACTTTAATGCTATATCTTCATTTAATAATTCGCCAACTATAGATGGCTTATTTAAAAGTCAAAAAGGCCTTGGTTGAACAAGACCTTTTCTTTGATAAGTTTACGATTAATGAAATAGCGATTTGTTTTTATCTGCAGTCCCTAATACTGATTGCGTACTGATATAAAAATTTGGATCGATAGTAAAACTTGGATTATCTTGCTCAATTTTAACTTCAGTCCAACCCGTCGTAGGTTTTAACCAGCGTGATTTGCCCGCAATGCTTACTCGAACTGGCATATTAAAGCCATCAATCACATTGCCCCAACGTACTTTCATTGTTTTATCTTTAATAAAATATTCTAAACTAGGAATGCGAATATCACGTAAGTACTGATCAAACACTTTACTGAAGTCTTTTCCTGATTTTTTGTTGATATAGTTTTCTACTTGCTCAGTCGTCACAGTTTGATGATAAAAATCTTTGTTCAAACCACGTAAAATATTTCGCCAAGTATCATCGTTATCAATTACTTGTCGAATAGTGTGCAACATATTGCCACCTTTATCATACATATCACCTGAGCCACCACGATTAGCATTATACTGACCTATAATTGGCGATTGATTTTGAATGTTCATCCGTTGACCGCGAATATATTCAAATGCTTGGCTTTTACTGAAATGATATTCTAGAAATAAACTTTCAGAATAATTAGTGAAGCTCTCATGGATCCACATATCGGCAACATCAACATTTGTAATATTGTTGGCAAACCATTCATGTCCCGACTCATGCACAATAATAAAATCAAATAACAAACCAGGACCCGTTGAACTACGATCTCGCCCTAAATAACCATTTTGATAGCCATTCCCATAAGTAACAGAACTTTGATGCTCCATGCCCAAGTAAGATGCTTCCACTAGCTTAAAACTGTCCTCATAAAAAGGATAAGCACCAAACCAATGCTCAAATGCTTCAATCGTACGTTTAGCATCTTTAAATTGCTTCTTTGCCTTCACTAAATTTTCACGCAGCACCCAATAATCCATATCAAGCTGACCTTTTTCACCTTGATGCTGCTCACCAAAATGCACATAGTCACCAATATTAATATTCACACCATAATTATTAATTGGGTTAATTACTTGCCAATGATAAGTTTTAGTTTTCTCTGATTTATTATGCTCGGTTTTAATCAAACGACCATTCGAGACATCCACCAAATGCTCTGGCACTTCTACACTGATTAATACACCATTGTCTGGTTCGTCATACGAATGATCTTTATTAGGCCACCAAATACTTGCACCAATCCCTTGATTAGAAGAAGCTATAAAATCAATGCCATTGCCATCCTTTGACCATGTAATACCACCATCCCAAGGAGCACGTTTAGCTACCGTAGGAGTGCCCGAAAAGTGCATGGTGAGCTGTTGTTCTGACCCGATATTTTGCTCACTACTAAGTGTGATGAAATAGGAATAGCCATCTTTTTCAATGCTGACAGCTTTACCATTTTGTACTACTTTTTCTAAGTTCATTGGTGCTTGCAGCTCAATTTGTAAGCGCTTCTGCTCAGCTAAAACTTTATATTTCATGGTGTTAGTACCTGAAATAGTTCTCGCTTTAGGATCTACCTTAATGTCTAAATGGTAGTGAGTTAAATCCCACCATGAGCGCTCAGCAGTGATAGAACCTCGTAAATTTTCCTGATGTGTAATTTCACCATGTTGTTGTTGCCAGTTACTGGCCGAAGTACTTGCACTAACAGCGATAGTACAAGCTAAACCGACAAACAGAGAATGCATACTTTTTCTTATCATTATTATTATCCTAAAAAACTTTCACGCCAGATGTATACAATATACTAGCATTGTATGAGATAAATTGTGAACACCGAATTTACCTGTGTTTTTCTGTGATTAACACAAAAATGACTAATTAATATTGTCTGTTTTGAAATTAATAAGCTAGAATCGTGCAACTACTTGTCGGAGTGCTGAGATTATTTCAAAAAATAATCAAAGCTGAGATCGCATTAGCGGGATCCGTAGAACCTGATCAGATTAATATCTGCGTAAGGGAACAAGGTAAAATTAAGTTTAAATCGTTAAAACTTTCTTTTTTCCTCACTCTACACTTCGTCTTTTTTTTACTGCGTATACACAAAACGCAACCTATTAAAAGGCAACATAATGACCGAACCAACAAATAAATTAACGCGTCGTCAACGTCGTGAACAAGCGGAAGCTTTCTTAAAAAACGTTTCTGACCAATCTTTTCCAAATTCTAAAAAAGTATATGTACAAGGCACGCTTCATGATATTCAAGTAGGAATGCGTGAAATCACTCTTACAGATACCCTGCTTGGCGGCGATAAAGAGCAACCGATATATGAAACAAATGAGCCCTTGTGTGTTTATGATACTTCTGGTTTTTATACCGATGAAAATGTAGCAATAGACGTACATAAAGGTATTCCGCGTCTAAGAGAGAACTGGATTGATCAACGAGGTGATATTGAATTTTTACAATCAAATAGCTCTAAGTATGCTCAGCAACGTCTTGCTGATGAAGGTATAGACCACATTCGCTTTGAACATTTGCCAAAAATGCGTATTGCCAAGCAAGGTAAAAATGTTACCCAAATGCACTATGCCAAGCAGGGAATTATCACCCCTGAAATGGAGTATATTGCCATCAGAGAAAACCTGAAACGCGAACAAGTTAAAGACGACATTTTACTACAACAACATCAAGGCGAAAGTTTTGGTGCTAGCTTGCCAGAGCAAATCACCCCTGAGTTTGTTCGTGATGAAGTCGCTCGTGGCCGCGCTATTATTCCGGTAAACATCAATCACCCTGAATGTGAGCCAATGATCATCGGTCGTAACTTTCTTATTAAAGTTAACGCAAATATTGGTAATTCAGCAGTAACGTCCAGTATTGAAGAAGAAGTTGAAAAACTAGTTTGGTCGGCTAAATGGGGCGCTGACACGGTTATGGATTTATCTACCGGAAGAAATATCCATGAAACACGTGAGTGGATTTTACGTAACTCTCCCGTGCCTATTGGCACTGTTCCCATTTACCAAGCATTGGAGAAAGTGAATGGAGTTGCAGAAGATTTAACTTGGGAAATTTTTCGCGATACCCTTATTGAACAAGCAGAACAAGGTGTTGATTATTTTACTATTCATGCAGGTGTTTTATTAAGATATGTACCGATGACCGCCAAACGAGTTACAGGTATTGTTTCCCGTGGCGGCTCAATTATGGCGAAATGGTGTTTAGCGCATCATAAAGAAAATTTCCTCTACACTCACTTTGAGGATATTTGTCAGATACTAAAACAATACGATGTTTCATTTTCATTAGGTGATGGCCTGCGCCCGGGGTCTGTAGCTGATGCTAACGATGAAGCACAATTTGCTGAATTACGCACCTTAGGTGAACTAACAAAAATTGCATGGCAACACGACGTACAAACGATTATTGAAGGCCCAGGGCACGTGCCACTTCACATGATCAAAGCCAACATGACAGAGCAATTATTGCATTGTGGTGAAGCTCCTTTTTATACACTAGGCCCACTAACAACTGACATTGCGCCGGGTTATGACCATATTACCTCTGGTATCGGTGCAGCTAATATTGGCTGGTATGGTTGCGCCATGCTTTGTTACGTCACGCCAAAAGAACATTTGGGGTTACCAAATAAAGAAGATGTAAAAGAAGGTTTAATCACTTACAAGATTGCGGCTCATGCGGGTGATTTGGCCAAAGGTCATCCAGGGGCACAAATTCGCGATAATGCTATGAGTAAAGCGCGCTTTGAATTTCGCTGGTATGATCAATTTAATATCGGTTTAGATCCAGAAACCGCGAAAAAATATCATGACGAAACCCTACCGCAAGAATCAGGAAAAATTGCACATTTCTGCTCAATGTGTGGGCCAAAATTTTGCTCGATGAAAATATCACAAGAAGTACGTGATTACGCAGCAGATCTTGATAAAAAGAACAAAATTGAAATTAAGCTGCTTGATGAAACCATTGTGCTCGATGTACAGCCAACAAATATTGAGCAAGGCATGGCAGAAAAATCGGCAGAATTTATCGCAACAGGTAGTGAAATTTACCATCCGGTAAAGTGATTAATACCATGAATAAAAGTATTGGTATTGTTGGTGCAGGACTCATCGGTCGACTTACCGCCTTGTCGTTAACGCGACAAGGCTATCATGTAACGTTAATTGATAAAGACGATAAACATGGTCATCAAAGTGCTGCTTATGCAGCCGCAGGTTTATTAACGCCTTTAGGTGAGTCACTGCATTGCCAGTCAAATATTGTCACTATGGGCTTTGCGGCATTGAAGCGCTGGCCCGACATTCTAGCTTCTTTGCAAGGGTATACCTATTTCCAACAAGCTGGCTCCGTCATAGTGAGTCATGAGCAAGACTACGGTGATTATTTACGTTTTTCTCGATTTATCAACAGCCATTATCCACAGCACAAAATACAAGGGCTGAATCGCCAGCAGCTACTAGAGCTTGAGCCAGAGCTTGGACGAAGTTTTCGTCAGGGGCTGTTTTTACCCGAAGAAGGGCAAATTGGTAATCGTAAGCTTCTAATCGCTTTGCAACAACAGCTCGAACTTGAACAAGTTACTTGGCTCACACATTCATTGGTTACAAGGATTGATAACCAAGAAAGAAGTTGTCAAATAACCATTAATAACAAAAGCCTAGATTTTGATTTGGTGATTGATTGTCGAGGCACTGGAGCAAAACAGGGTGAATCCTCTGCTGAAGCGGCACCACTCAAAGGTTTAAGAGCAGTACGGGGTGAATTGTTTCAACTCTTTGCTCCTCAAGTTAATTTGACTCGCCCGATCAGATTAATGCATCCAAGGTATCAGTTGTATATTGCTCCTAAGAGCAAAGGCTTTTACGTAGTTGGTGCAACAGAGATTGAAAGTGATGATAACTCACCTATGACAGTACGCTCAGCGATGGAATTACTCAGTGCTGCCTATAGCGTGCATCCTGGTTTTGCTGAAGCGAACATTCGCCAACACGTTACTCAGTTACGTCCAGCGTTTAGTGATAATCA
>Ga0105359_10000037_pt1 | contig 100599 bp, 90 predicted proteins | sample GOMGulsemesocosm_6_FD_83659 | JGI IMG/M metagenome (GOLD analysis project Ga0105359, IMG submission 83659) | Methane-oxidizing microbial communities from mesocosms in the Gulf of Mexico - GOM8C Gulf of Mexico | ecosystem: Environmental > Aquatic > Marine > Cold seeps | place: Gulf of Mexico...
AAAGAAGCAGAACTTGAAATTAGTAACTATATAGTGTTTTATAATGAGCAGCGATACCATCAAAGTCTAAACGATTTAACACCTGACCAGGTTTATTTTGCTAGACAAAGGTTCGCCGCATAACTTGGATTGATCACTTAAAAACTAAGGTTATGTGTCCAACTGAAGGGGTCCACTTCTGGGATCTATGATATTTCAAGTAGCTTGATACTAATCCCTAAAGTAAAATATTACAACAAAAGTACTAGTTGGGCGAACAACATTGTCATATACCCAACGATGTGATTTTTCCTAGATTTGTTCTTGAGATATTAATTGGTATTTCGAGAATTCAGGAATTTCATTTTGCATTCTAGTTTCCAACTCATCCAAGCGTAGCGCTTGAGCACACATAGCATCAGCTCTCGCTTCTAACTCGTTTCCGCGTGCTTCCATACTTTCACCGAACGCTTCCATCTTCTGCTCAAAGCCTTTCATGCCATCTTCGCCGCTAATAATCATTTTTCCTATCAGCATCATTAAGTGACCGCCGGACTCTCTGAGTAGCGTTTCTACTTCTTTCTCAATTTCTTTATCGAAATCATCACCTGCGCTATCAACCGTCTCTTTAGATAAGAAGTACTCACCCTTTTGTTGATCCATCATCGGTGCAGCTTTAGCTTCTAGTCTTGCGACAATGCTATTCACTTTAGATTGCAACTCGGTGTCATCACCAAACAATTCGGTGATCACGCCACTAATCGCTACTTTGGCGATATCTAAACCATCACTAATAAGTTGGGCGACTTGCGGTGCAAGCTCTTGGATTTGCGCGCTATACTCTTCGAGTAGCTGTTTTTGCTTGGCAGACAGATGAACGCGCTTCCCTTCGGTATAAAGAATCGAGCCATCTTCAATGCGATAGAGCGCCTTATCACCGTCTAACACCTGAATAAAAGCGGGAGTGACTTTAACACTATTCTCGATATTGATATTACAGCTTGATTGATGATCGCTGTGTTGATCATGTGCCATCACGCTAGTTGATAATAATAGGCTTAAGGCGATCGCTAATTTAGTTTTCATGAGGAATCCTTTACGTTGACACTAAGAAATAGTTAATTAATATGTTTTAGTATGTGCAAAAGAAAGGCCAATTATGGTTTTTAATTAAATTACAATTAGTTAGGTGTAACGCGGAGTATTTCAGGAAGGGGGGATTGGTCAATACTACGATAAGTTAGCAATATTGACCGAGTCATCAATGATCAAGCTAGGTGCTTAACCCCACCATAGATCGAACAACGGTGTGACTTCAATGTTTTCTAGTTTTTGGTTTTCTAAGTAAGCTTGTACTGCAGCGCGGTGCTCATCAGTACATTTCCCAAGAGCTTGAGTACATACTAAACCTTCCCACTCTAGATCGCCGCCGCCAGCAAAGCCTAAGCCGTTAACTTCGATAACGTCGTTGATTAGACCATCGACCATCGCATCAATTTGCTCATCAGTGGTGCCTTGTGCAAAAGTAAAGGTTACTTCAAAACCTAATTCTTGAAACTCATCAACACGTAGTTTTTTACGAAGACGGGTATTACGTTTAGCGTTCTCTTTCATGGTCTTTCCTTATAAGGGGCATCATCTGAATTGACTGGCCGAAAAATTGCCGCGCCAGTCATTATGTTGGCTATTTTATACGAGGCACTACCGAGTTACTAGCGCTAAGCTTGGTTAATCAAGCTTTTTGTACATCATGTCCCATACGCCATGCCCTAATCGATGGCCACGCGCTTCAAATTTTGTCAGTGGGCGGTGCTCCGGTCGCTCGATAAAATCGCCGTTGGTGGCGATATTTTGGTAGCCATCAGCGACGTTCATGACTTCGACCATATGCTCAGCATAATTTTCCCAATCGGTAGCCATATGGAATATGCCTCCAACCTTTAAGCTAGCGCGGATATTTTGCGCAAACAATGGTTGTAAGATGCGACGCTTCTTATGACGCTCTTTATGCCAAGGATCAGGGAAAAACAATTGCATGCACGAGAGGGTATTGCTGCCGATACAATCCGCTAATACTTCGATGGCGTCATGACAGTAAACACGGAGATTGGTCACCCCTTCTTCACCAGCATACGCTAAACAAGCGCCAACGCCGGGGGTGTGTACTTCAATTCCGATAAAGTTCTTCTCTGGCGCCGCCTTGGCCATCTCAACTAATGATTTCCCCATGCCAAAACCAATTTCAGCGACCACAGGGTTGTCATTACCAAATACCTTCACAAAATCGAGTAAACCATCAGCATGGTCTAACCCCATTGTTGGACCGTATTGGTCTAACGCCGCTTGCTGCCCCTTGGTTAAACGACCTTCTCGTTTAACGAAGCTCTTAACCGTACGAATGTATACGCCGTCTTTTATTTTTTGCGCAATAACGTCGCTACTATTTTCATCAGTCGATTTAGGGTCAGTCATGGGGAACCTACTATGGGTAAAAGGGTTAAAGTACACGGCAAGCACATTATAATCTAAAAATCGGCTTATATGTTTCGCATTACCGCGGGGCAATTTATCGGCGGCATTTTTATATTTGCGTCGTTAATAGTCAATCATTATCGCGTATTTGTTGTAAATAATGTGCTATTGGACTCTCTCACCCGAATTTTAGCGGCTTATTTGTTGGTAAAGACCGTTTCGCATGCGTACACTGCCCTCCATTAATTCGACAACTTTTAGCGTGTATGAATACAGTGACATTCTCCGACAGCATTATTGCTTGGTATCACCTGCATGGCCGGAAAACCTTGCCATGGCAGCAAGACAAGACACCTTATCGTGTCTGGATCTCAGAAGTGATGCTACAACAAACCCAAGTGGCAACAGTGATCCCTTATTACGAACGATTCATGGCGAGTTACCCTGATATTATAGCGCTGGCTAATGCGCCTATCGATGAAGTCCTTCATCATTGGACAGGGTTGGGCTATTACGCCCGAGCGAGAAATCTCCATAAAACGGCGCAAATAGTTCGCGATCAATACCGCGGCAACTTCCCCATCAGCATTGAGGAAGTCATTGCGCTACCCGGCATTGGCCGCTCAACGGCTGGCGCGATATTATCTTTATCGTTAGGGCAACCTCATGCCATCCTCGATGGCAACGTTAAACGCGTGCTTACACGTCATTTTGCGATTGAGGGCTGGTACGGCGTCTCTAAGGTAGAGAAAGAGCTGTGGCGCGTCAGCGAGTCTCTCACTCCGTCAACGGATACGACCTTATACAATCAAGCGATGATGGATCTCGGTGCATCTCATTGCAGCCGTAGCAAACCAACATGTGATTTATGTCCAGTGCTGACCTCCTGTGTTGCTCATGCGACAAGTCGTACCAAAGAGTTCCCTAACTCTAAACCAAAGAAGACCACACCCGTCAAAACAACCAATATGTTGCTTATTCACAGCGGCGATGACGTGCATTTAGTCAAGCGCCCTAACCAAGGGATTTGGGGCGGACTTCATTGTTTTCCGGAATTTAATGATAAGAAAACAATGCAAGACTGGCTAGATCAACAAGCCTTCGGGGGCATACTCAAAGAATTACCACAAATTAGGCATACTTTTAGCCATTACCATTTAGATATCACGCCATATCATTTAAGATTAGTGCAACCAAGTGATCAAGTGGTGATGGAAGCAGGCCAAGCGCTATGGTACAACCTCGTCAAACCTCCTCAAGTGGGACTGGCTGCCATTACTCAAACATTATTAGCACAAATCAAATAGGAGAAGCCTGTGGCTCGCACAATATTTTGTACTCGCTTAAATAAAGAAGCAGACGGATTGGATTTTCAAACATTACCCGGTGAACTGGGTAAAAAAGTCTTCAACAATATCTCAAAAGAAGCATGGTCGATGTGGATGGCTAAGCAAACGATGCTTATCAATGAGCAAAAGCTTAATCTAATGAACCCTGATGATCGCACTCTTATCGAAAAAACCATGATTGAGTTTTTATTCGAAGGCAAGGAAGTTCAGATCGACGGATACACGCCACCAGCGAAATAGCTTAACAACGGTGTCTTTTAAGCTGATTTTCGTACAAAGCGTGCACTTATCAATCAGACAAGATGTTAATCGCAATTAATTAGAAAAATGTGTTGACTTAAATCGCTAAAATCTATTTAATAGCCGCCGTTGCCTAGACAGACTCCTTGAAACAAAGTTGAATGATTAGGTGGGAATAACTTCCCAATAACACCTCGATAGCTCAGGTTAATAGAGTCATTGTGTTGTATTGAAAATCCTGTTACCTACAGGTGCATCAATTAAGATGCCTCGATAGCTCAGTCGGTAGAGCAGCGGATTGAAAATCCGCGTGTCCCTGGTTCGATTCCGGGTCGAGGCACCATTATTAACATTGTTTTAAAATGTGCCGACATAGCTCAGTTGGTAGAGCAACTGACTTGTAATCAGTAGGTCCCGAGTTCGACTCTTGGTGTCGGCACCATTTAAAACAAAAATCCTGTTAGTACAGGTATGTATAAAATTATATTTATATAAAGCCTCGATAGCTCAGTCGGTAGAGCAGCGGATTGAAAATCCGCGTGTCCCTGGTTCGATTCCGGGTCGAGGCACCATCATTCTAGATAAACGCCAATCTTAACCATAGATTGGCGTTTTTCGTTTCTAAGACTTAATCCCGTCACATCGAACTACGTTAGATTCAAAGATACATCTCGGCTTTAGCTCCCTGCGTCGCTCTACCTTCAGCATCCCTGCTTACGCATGTATCTTGCCTTCGGCCAGCTAACGCTGTGAAAAACTGTTCCAGACAGTTTTGTCCGGGTCGAGGCACCATCATTTAGACAAGCACTAATATTAAACCATAGATTGGCGTTTTCATTTTATAAAATATACGTCAAGTTATATTTTGAACGATTACACTTTTTTTTGATTTAGAACAATAATGCCTATCCTTTAATATTCATTACGCCCACGAATAGAATATAATTCTAACCTAGGTAAATTGCGGGTCGACTTTTTACGAGAATAAATAGATGAGGGCAAGGCATTTATTTAGGCCGTTAATAATGATCGGGGATTTTACTGGATTGGTATAACACGCGTTCAAATGATGTCATGGCACTATCGAATCAACACACCAAACGACGTTGACACAAGCAGTCGGTTATTGTTATGGAAGACTAAGCCACATGTTAAACAAAATTAAAATCCCAGATATTCATCTACAACGTTTTGTAGTTATTGGGCTAACGTTATTATGTATCTGTGTCGTCAGTGCATTTTCATACTTGAAAATGTTATCGACGCAGCAAGTGCGAGATATCTCATTAAGTAAGGCAGAGCTCTATGTAACGATATTGCATAACGTGCGTGACCTCTATCGTAGCGAAGTGATTGCGCGATTAGACAATACTAACGACGTTGCTTTATCGCATCATTACCTTAATCACGATAATACCATTCCGCTACCTGAAGCTTTTAGCATGCTAATTGGCAATAACGTGCAAGCACCGGGGATTTATACCCGACTATACAGTCCACTCCCCTTTCCTAATAACAGAGCGAACAAAGCGCTTCGTGATGATTTTGCTCGCCAAGCGTGGGCAGCGCTAACTCAAGATCCTAGTCAACGTTATGTTGCCTTCGAAAAGGTTAACGGGGTCGACTCATTACGGTATGCGAGTGCAGAAGTCATGCAACAATCCTGTACCGAATGCCATAACAGCTTGCCAAACACACCTTACTCCGAGTGGAAAAAGGGAGAGTTAACAGGCATTCTCGAAGTCGTGGTACCGCTAGACCAAACAGCGAATGCGGTCGACAACATCATCAAGAAAACATTTATATTGGTGTTATTAACTTGTCTACTGTTGACCGTGACGATCTTCATAATCGTCAAACGATTAATCGCAGCACGGCGCGTCAGTAATCGAGTATCGAAACTCAACGGTCAACTGAAACAGCAAATCAGACAGGATAAAGCGCTGCAAGAAGAACTCCTCGACATCTCATTTAGTGACGCTTTAACGGGTATCGCCAACAGGCGCTATTTCGATCAGGAATTTGCCAAGCAATGGCAATGGTCGCTACGAAAGCAAAGATCGCTGGCGGTGATCATGTTTGATATCGACTTTTTTAAAGCGTACAACGATAACTATGGCCACCCTCAAGGTGATATTGCATTACGCGTTGTGGCGCAAGCGCTGAAAGCAGCACAACTTAGACCTCTCGATACAGTATGTCGCTATGGCGGCGAAGAATTCGTGCTAATTTTGAGTGAAACAGACGTTGCCGGCGCCATCGTAGTCGCAGAGCGAATGCGCCAAGCGGTAGAAGATTTAGCGATTCCTCATCAATATTCGTCGGTAGGCCCGGTGTTGACCGTCAGTGCTGGGGTTGGCTCGCTTGTTCCGCAATCTGACGGGTCCTCAGACAAAATATTATCTCAAGCCGACAAAGCACTGTATAACGCCAAAGAGCATGGCCGTAACCGTGTCAAGTCACAAACGTGTGAACGAATATGATACCAATCCCGACAATTAGCTGATCACTTGTGCTGGTTTAAATCTACGATCACATCGTTGATCTCAATCCCAATAGCCAGCTATTGGTCATTAGAGCGCCTTGTTCTAATAAGTTTACCCTTCGCTTAAGAAGATCATATATTTAATGGAAATGGTATTAGGGCAATACAGGGAGCAGATTACCGAGACGAAAGATAGAACTCTATGGATAGATTTATGGCGGCTTGTCGTAATCTGTATGGATTCTGACATGCGATAATTATAATGCGCTGCCCCATGGCTAGCCATTGATCGCAGGCTAAACAATCAATTAGTTCTTTAACATTTACAACCTTCGTTGTAACATAAAGTAACAACCAATCATTAAGTTGTAATATCCATCATTACGGCTTGAGGTTTTCATCTGTTAGCATAGATAACTAGTGACGGCTTTAATACCAATGACAGTAAATAACTGCACACTTGTACTGGTTAAAACTAACGAAAATGGCGTTGCTTTCACTCCCAATAGCTAGCTATTACTCAATCAAGCGCCTTGTTCTCGTTTGTTTTACCTTCGCATAACAAGATCACTTACGTAATGCCATTGGTATAAAAGCGTAAACTTATAGATAGAGTCAGCTTTGTTTATAGTTGACTCTTGCATAATTTAAACCCGATACGGACCAACGCATGTCAAAAAATATCATCCACTCATTATGGAAAGAGCTCGTTGCTTTAGCTATTTCCGGCATCACAATCATCATCTTTATCGTGCCGTGGGTATTCAATGAAAGTACCGTTAAGGAAGCGACCTTAGTGGCAAAAAACACCGCGCAACAATACTCTCTATTACGAAGCTATTACACTAAAAACGTCATCGGCAAGCTCACTAAATCGACCGAAATATCCGCAGCTAGCAATTATCATAATCAAGAAAATACTATTCCGCTGCCAGCCACCATGATCCATGAACTCGGTGAATTATCAAAGACGACCGGCCTTCAAATAAAATTATACTCTGCCTTCCCGTTTCCAGATCGCTCAGCAAGGACCCTCGATACCTTCCAACAACAAGCTTGGAATAAGCTAAATGATAACCCTAACCAACCTTATATTGCTTCGCAAACGATAAACGGTATCCACTTAGTTCGGGTGGCAATTGCAGATCTGTTAACTGAGCAAGCATGCGTTGATTGTCATAATAGTCACCCCCAAACACCCAAGGTTGGATGGCAACTAGGCGACGTGCGTGGTGTGCTGGAGGTAGTGGTGCCTATCGAACAGCAAATTACGTGGCAACATGACGATAGTATTGAATTATCAGTAATATTTATCATCCTATTCCTTATTATTTTCTATGTAATCTTACGTATTATCAACAAAGAGTCGAGATCGAGAATTAATGACACCCTCGTTCCACTAAAAAATCAAAAGCGCGCCATGAACGCTCACTCATTATTATCTGAGGCGGATAAAAACGGGAATATTACCTATGTTAACGACAAATTTGTAAAAGTAAGTGGCTACACTAAAGCAGAGCTTATCGGCCGTAAACATAGCATGCTCAATTCTAATAACCGGAGTAAAGCGTACTGGAAATCGATGCATGATACCGTGTTAGCAGGGAACACATGGCATGATGAAGTGCGGAATAGAGCGAAAGATGGCCACTTTTACTGGGTTGATACCACTATCGTTCCAAATTTTGATAGCGATAATAACATCATCGGTTTCACTTCAATTAGGACCGATATCACCGAACAAATAGAGAATATAGATAATCTAGCGATCGCTAAAAAACAAGCAGAAGCGGCTAACTTTGCGCTTGATCAACATTCCCTTGTATCGATAGCGACACTTGATGGCACTATGACTTATGTCAACGAAAAATTTGTCGAGATCAGTGGCTTTGAAGAACATGAACTGCTAGGTCAAAAACACAATTTACTTAATTCCAATAACCAGCCAAAATCTTATTGGCAACAAATGCACCAAACGGTGATTGCGGGAAGAGTATGGCATGACGAAGTGCGTAATAGAGCGAAAGCCGGCCACTATTACTGGGTTGATACTACCATCGTGCCGAATTACGATAAAAATCAGAACGTGATCGGGTTTACGTCTATACGAACCGATATTACGGAACAAAAGGAGAATGTAGATAATCTTGCTATCGCCAAGGAACAAGCAGAAGCAGCTAACTTTGCACTTGATCAACACTCCCTAGTATCGATAGCTAAACTTGATGGCACCATTCTTTACGTTAACGAAAAATTTGTCGAGGTCAGTGGCTATCAGCAACATGAACTACTCGGTAAGAAGCATAGTTTACTCAATTCAAATAACCAAACAAAGTCCTACTGGCACGACATGCACCACACGATATTAGCGGGTCATGTGTGGCATGACGAAGTACGTAATAGAGCAAAAAACGGTCATTATTACTGGGTTGACACCACCATAGTGCCAAATTATGACAAAAATAAAAAAGTCATTGGTTTTACTTCTATTAGGACCGATATTACTCAGCAGAAAGATAATCTCGCAAATCTCGCGATCGCAAAAGAGCAAGCTGAAGTCGCAAGTAATTCCAAGGCTGACTTTTTGGCCAACATGAGCCATGAAATACGCACGCCAATGAATGGCGTTATTGGGATGACGAATCTGTTACTTGATAGCGACCTCAATACCGAACAAAACAAACTGGCGAATACCGTAAAATCATCGGCGGTTGGTTTATTGGGTATTATTAATGATATTTTAGACTTTTCAAAAGTGGAAGCCGGAAAGCTAGACCTAGAGTTAATTCCATTTAATCTCGGTCAAATGGTCGGTGATACTGGCACGACTATGAGCTACCAAGCACATCAAAAAGGATTACATCTGATCTGTCCCGCCACACCTATATTTCATCAGTGGGTTAATGCTGATCCAGGTCGTATCAGACAGATCCTAACCAATTTGATTGGCAATGCAATTAAGTTTACTGAACAGGGCGAAGTGGCCGTTTATGTTCATTTAGTCGAGGAGATGGAGGATAAAAAACGATATCGCTTTGAAGTAAAAGATACTGGTATTGGAATTAGTAAGTTTCAGCAAATCAAATTATTTGAGAAGTTTTCACAGGCTGACAATTCAACCACCAGAAAGTATGGCGGCACAGGGTTGGGACTCTCTATTTCTAAGAAATTAGTCGAATTAATGGGCGGTAGTATAGGGATAGAAAGTGAGTTGGGTCACGGAGCAACGTTCTGGTTCGAGCTGCCATTACAGTCAACGCAAGCTATTGGTGAAACACCGGTCTACAATACCGATATCAAGCACGAACGGGTGCTAATTGTCGATGATAATGAAACAAACCTAGAATTGATGCATCAACTCCATAAGGCATGGGGGATCCCTCACCAATTAGTGAACTGCCCTAAAAAAGCGTTACTAGAGCTCGAGCTCGCCGAAAAACACGGCAGTCCATACAGTATCGCTATTTTGGACATGCATATGCCAGAGATAGACGGTCTTGAATTATGTCGTCAAATCCAACGTTCACCGTCGTTACGACAAACTAAACTCATTATGGCATCTTCTCACGCCCAACGAGGCGACGCCTCGAAGATGAAAACCGCAGGGTTTCAGGGGTATCTAACTAAACCAATCCAGCAATCTGAATTATTTGATGTGCTATTAATGGTTTCAGGTCTGCAACAAGCCGACGTGGGATTCATTACCCGCCACTCCACTTCACAACATGCAATGTTTAAAGCACACGTCTTGGTCGTAGAGGATAACCCGACAAATCAATTGGTTATCGAAGGGTTATTACGTACATTAGGGATCACTGTCGATTTAGCGGCCAATGGCGCGGAAGCTATCTCTGCATTACAAGGGATGAGTAATCATGACTTAGTCTTTATGGATTGCCAAATGCCTATTTTAGATGGGTATCAAGCGACTAAAATAATTAGGTCAGAAGGTACAGGGATAACACACCGCGACGTTCCAATCATCGCCATGACCGCTAATGCAATGGCTGGCGATAAGGAGAAATGTCTTGCATCAGGAATGGACGATTACTTATCCAAGCCTATTGAGCCTAAAAGCGTGATTAGCATGCTCAAGCAGTGGTTGCCACATAGCGTACAAAAAAATAGCCAACCAGCCAAACCTGTCATCAATCAATCGAAAAACATCGCGATAAAGAGTGACAAGCAAGTCGTTATTTTTGACTATGAGGATATGGCGACTCGATTAATGAACGATCCGGAATTAATGAATGCAGTAGCAGACGTTTTTTTCCAAGATTTGGTTGAGCAAATCGACGAACTAAAAGTCAGTATTGCGGAAAAAGATGTCATTGCGGCCGCCGCTACCATCCATAAAATTAAAGGTGCATCAGCTAATGTTGGCGGTAAAGCATTAAGTGAGCTGGCCCTTAAAATGGAGATGGCTGGTAAGGCAGGTGATTTGGGTGCTATTGCTGACAATATCGACCAGCTAGAGCTCAACTTCCAACTGTTGAAAGATGCAATAGAACAGGCTTTATAATGAGTTTTAACAATAATAATTGGCTGTGACAATGACAATTATGAGTAATAATCCATACTAATATAATAGTAATATAATAGTAATATAATAGTAATATAATAGTAATAAATTGTTTACTTATAGTTAAATATAACAGACACTTATCACTTTGCATGGCCATTTTGTTTTATGGAATGGCTTTACCCTAAATACATCTAACAAGTGAGTGGGATTCGTGAAATTATTAATAGCAGATGACAGTAGAGTATCGCGAATGATGCTCTCTGCTATCACTAAGTCGTGGGGCTATGAGGTCACTCTTGTAGAGGACGGCGCACAAGCATGGCAACTAATGCAACAAGATGACGCCCCCAGTTTGCTGTTACTTGATTGGGAAATGCCTAACATGAATGGCATCGAAGTCTGCGAACGTGTGATCTCTCAATCCCCTGAAAACCCGCCGTATATTGTACTATTAACCTCGAGAACCGGTTCCGATGCAATTGTTGAGGGCCTCAGCAAAGGCGCCAGCGACTACCTTGCAAAACCGTTCGACCGTGAAGAATTAAAGGTGCGCTTGCAAGTAGGTAAACGCTTGATTGAGATGCAACAGAAGTTAAATTCAACGCTGCAAGAACTCACGGACTTAGCCAGCAAAGACGCACTGACCGGACTACTTAATCGCCGCACAATCATGGAAGCTTTGCCCAAGGAAATTAAGCGTATCGAACGCCAAGAGCAGGTGCTGTGTATTGGCATGTGCGATATCGATCACTTTAAACGGATTAATGATACCTATGGTCATCTCGCGGGAGATGAAGTACTCAAAGAAGTCACACACCGAATGACCGAGACATTACGTGAATATGATCTGCTCGGTCGCTATGGCGGCGAAGAATTCCTGATCATTACGCCAGTCGATACCACAACCAATAGCATGATGGTATACCAACGTATTTGTGAAGCTGTCTCTGGGCAACCGATAGAGATCGAAGGTGCATCGATTACGGTGACGATAAGTTGTGGTGTAACGAGTTACCGCCCTGAGCATGACAATCACGATATTTTTAAGGTAATTGGCAGGGCCGATGATGCGCTATACCAGGCCAAACACGCCGGTCGAAATCAAGTGGTGTTGAATTAACTACCGACGGTTGTTTTACTTGATCAAGTTATCGACACTAAGTCGACCACCACCGTGTTTAATCAAATATAACAGCGGCATTAACCACAAAATGTGTGTTGGCCACGCATCTGGGTAAACCAAGCATTGAATCACCAAGGTCATCGTCAATAATCCGATCGCGCTCAGCCTGGTCAGTACGCCAAATAGAATCATTAGCGCTAAGAAAAACTCGCCCAACGTCGCTAAATACGCTGCGATATCCGGCGGGATTATTGGTAATGCATACTCATATTCAAATAACATAAACGTTGAATCGGTAAGATTATAAAATTGCCATTTCTGGCCCATAAATTCACCACCTGCAACCTTAGTTTGCGCGCTACGCCAAAAGACGCTGGCAATGGCGAACCGTGCCACGATAGTCAAAAGTTCTTGTGGTAATCGACTCATTAAGCGTTCGATTTTATTAATTAACGTTTTCATCGTTAGTTCTCCAAGGTGTAATCATAAAACACACCTAAATTAAGTAAGTATCCGAGCATTGCGCTAAGTTCGTCATCATCGAGTGCCACCTTAGCATCACGGCAATATAGCTGAGTTGTTAACCACGCCTGACTAATAGTGTTGCCTTGAATTAATTGCTGCAACAAACAGAAACAACTAATCTCAAGGTTAACGATTTTAATATCAAACCCTTGGCGATAGACCACAATATTGCCCTGTCCCAGCGCGTCAATGTCGAGTGGCTCTGGCTGAGGTTTAATATGCTCATGCCAAATAGTATCAACTGCCCACGGTGATTGAATAAGGCTAACCGACGGGTGTACTTTAAACACCAACTCACCCAGTACTTCTGGCGCTACGGTCGCCAATTTAGCGATATTAAGCGCATCAATATCCCTGCTATGAAACGCGATATGGTGAGCATATTCAAGCTGTGCGACATCGGCTAAATAGGATAAACCCGCCACGCTATCATGACGTTTCAAGTAGTCGATTAGACCATGCCCGTAATATAACAAGGCCGGGCTAGTCGGTGGCTGACATCGAATGAACTCAACCGCGATTAGATTGAAACAATCATCGCCAATTAAGCGTTTAACCACTGGGTAAAGATCACCAAGCGCGCTACGCAGAGAATGAAGCACGTTATTACGATAGATTGCTACGCGCAGCTCAATCTCTTGAACAGCACTTGATTGCCCTAATTGCGGTTGGATTAACGCGTGTAATTGCTCGCTACCTGACGTGACACTTGGCGATAGTAGACCGTCACAAAAAAGCTGTTGATACTGAGCGAGTGAGACCTTAGTCATTGGTTTACCTCCTCGGCACCGCGCACTAATTTGTTCAGCCGGCGATTAGCAAGCTTGGCCTGCTCACTGAGTATCTGCCAACTCGGCACATCGCTGTCCCACTCGATTAATGTCGGTTTACCGCCGAGTAGGTTAAGTGTCAGTTGATATAATTCCCACACTTGAGGGCATACTTTTGAACCATGATCATCAATACGCACTTCACCGGTCAGTAGTTGTTGCACCGAATGTCCCGCCAGATGTATTTCTGCCACCCTATCTCGGTCGATTGACTCAATGTAATGCTTTGCATCAAAGTCATGATTACTGGCGCTAACAAATACATTGTTAACGTCTAACAGCAACTTACAACCACTACGTTTGGCGAGGGTATTAATAAAATCCACTTCACTATAGTCACCATCTTTAAGCAGTAAATAGCTCGATGGGTTTTCAATGAGAATTTGTTGTCCCAGCACATTTTGGGTCTTGTCGATATTGTTGCAAAACACCTCTAGGCTCTCTTGTGTGTAAGGTACAGGCAATAAATCATTGAGTGACGTATCAAGGTGTTTACTCCATGACAAATGCTCAGAAACAAGTCCCGGCTGATAACGAACAATAAGCTCTTTTAAAGCTTTAAGATGGTTGTCACACGGTAAGGACACCGATCCTAATGACAATCCAACACCATGCAATGATAACGGATAGTGTTGACGGATTTCGTTGAGATAATGATGCATTTGACCACCAGCGCCCATGTAATTCTCGGCGTGAACCTCAAACCATTGCACATCTTGAGTCGAAACGGTGTTGGTCGATGAAAGTATATCGTTGAAGTGTTGTGGCTTTAAACCAACCCCTGCTTTTGCAGGGATTGATGAACTAATTTCAAATGGCATGTGAGGTGCTATTTCTTTGGTTTAAGGTTGCCACCCACTAATTTGTCACAAGTACCTTTTGGAACATACATCCATGCATCAGACTGTGCATCTTTAGTTGAAGAGCCCGCACACGATGTGCCAGGACCTGCTTTACAATCATTTTGGCCAGCTTTAGCGACACCGTAGCATTTTTCCATTTTCTTGCCACCCGCTTGAACCTCTGGAGCGTTAATGGCGGCAAGTGTAATAGCGGTCGCGATAGCTGTGTTTAAGATAATTTTATTGTTCATTATAAATTCCTTACTAGATTAGTAGATGAGTAATACTTGGGAATGAGCAACATGCGATACTCCCAGCCTGTATAAAAAGACCTGAAAAGATCAATAATCTTTCAATAAAAATAAAATATTGTGCAATAAGATTAAATAACACTATAAAATCAGCTGGTACACGCATCCAAATCGCCATCATAAGTTACAATAAAAAGAAATAATGAACAACTGTTCAAAAGCTATTATCATAGAACCTCTTAACATTTAAGCTCACAATTTAATGATCACACCAACAGTTTCGAAAGGTTTCTTACTCACTCAACAAGCAATGGATATTGCTGGCAAACCACAGATCCATTGCTGGCTGGCAACGGGTAACGGCCCTGTGAAATTAATCATTGAAGGACAGCAACCGTTATTTTTTATTGCCAGCAAACATCTTCAACAAGCCCAAGAAATCCTCAGCCAAGCGAATATTCGAACTCGATTCAATTCAGGCAATCTTAAATCATTTCAGCATGACGAGATGATAACGCTCTACTTTGACACCATCAAAAATTATCGCAGTGCCAGCTACTTGTTGAGACAAGAGGCCATCACGAGTTACGAGAGTGACTTTAGGCTCGATCAACGTTATCTGATGGAGCGCTTTATTTGCGGCGAATTAGAATTTAAAGGCCAACTCTCCGCGCACCAAGGTTTTAACCAGTTCCATCAGGTCAGTGTTCGTCCAACAACCTACGCCCCCACACTTAAGGTGGTGTCGTTAGATATTGAGTGTTCTGAGAAAGGCGTTCTTTATTCTATTGGCTTCGCAGCAGCCGATTATGAACTGGTCCTGATGATAGGTCCGCCTCAGCCAGCGCCAAAATACGTGCAGTGGGTTAACGATGAGGCGCAATTACTTGATCAACTTGAAGTGGCAATCGCCCAGATCGATCCCGATATTATTATTGGTTGGAACGTGATTAATTTTGACTTTCGATTATTGATTAAACGCGCTCAGTATCATGGCAAAAAATTACGCTTAGGCCGTGGTGACACGTTTGCGAGTTGGCGCGATTCCAATGTTGATAACAACGGTTATATCTCAATACCTGGCCGCGTGGTGGTTGATGGTATTGACTCGCTAAAATCCGCCACCTATCAATTTTCCAGTTTTAGTCTCGACAATGTCGCCCACGAACTCTTAGGGCGCGGCAAGTTAAGTCACAATGTCCATCAGCGAATGGATGAAATTAACCATAACTTTTCTCATGACAAACCAGCTCTAGCGGCGTACAACCTCGAAGATTGTCGCTTGGTTAACGAAATATTCGCCGACACCAATCTGCTCGAATATCTGGTCTTTCGCTCCAAACTAACGGGGCTCTTATTAGACCGAGTCGGTGGCTCTGTCGCCGCATTTACCAACCTCTATTTACCAAAACTTCACCGAGCAGGTTACATCGCGCCAAATTTACCGGAGAATGGTGGTTTAGCCAGCCCTGGTGGCTATGTAATGGACTCAAAACCGGGATTATACAATAACGTATTAGTGCTCGACTTTAAGAGTCTATACCCGTCGATAATCCGCACCTTTAAGATTGATCCGATGGGACTCATTGAAGGACTTGCCGCCCCAGAAAATGCGATTGAAGGGTTTAAGTCGGCGATGTTCTCTCGTGACAAGCACTTTCTGCCGCAGATAATCAACGATTTATGGGCACAGCGTGACCAAGCTAAACGCGATAAAGACGCGGCGCGCTCTCAAGCGATCAAGATTATCATGAACTCTTTTTATGGCGTGTTAGGTTCTGGCGGCTGTCGCTTTTACGACACCAGATTGGCCAGTTCAATCACCTTACGCGGTCATGAAATCATTCAACAAACCGCACAATGGATTGAAGAAAAATATCAGGTAATTTACGGCGACACCGACTCTGTCTTTGTGCTGATCGGTGATCAATATAGTGGCGGGCAAGCCGAGGCTATTGGCAAGGCGATGGCTGTGGATATTAACCAACGCTGGCAGCAACAATTAAAGGAAAAACATCAGCTCCCTTGTGAACTGGAGTTGGAATTTGAAACCCATTATCAGAAGTTTCTGATGCCCACGATACGTAACAGTGAACTTGGCAGTAAAAAACGTTATGCCGGCCTACTGTGTGAAGGCGATAGCACTCGCTTGATCTTTAAAGGGCTAGAGAGTGTGCGTAGTGACTGGACGTTGCTAGCGCAAGAGTTTCAGCAAAAACTTTACCAACTCATTTTCGATGAACTCGACCCTAAACCCTATATTTTAGAGATGGTCGAACAGCTAAATTGCGGAAAATTGGATGATAAATTAGTGTACAACAAGCGATTACGCCGTGAACTGTCACACTATGTCAAGAACGTGCCACCTCAAGTTAAGGCCGCACGCTTGGCCGATGAGCACAATGCCAAACTAGGCCGCCCATTGCAGCACCAAAACAAGGGAGCGATTAGTTACCTCATCACCATCAACGGCCCCGAGCCGACTGATTACCAGAGCAGTGCGATTGATTACCAACATTACATCGATAAACAAATAGAACCGATTGCCGATGGTATCTTACCGTTTATCAAGCTGACCTTCGCGCAACTGACCGACAAACAAATCAGCCTATTTTAAGCGATAAACAACATTGACCGACTGACTAATTTCAATCGTCTCTGGAACAAACATATTATACTGTCCCGCCTTAAAGCTCATGGCTTCCATCCGTGGCATTGATTGAGAGTTAAGGCCAAACGTCGCTAAGTATGATGAAAAACCCACTTCACTCGATGCCGCAAAGACATGACCAAGCTCAGCGCCTAACCCCGCGGCTAAATCTTGCGCTTGGGTGTTGGCATCTTCAGAGGCCTGTTTTAGCAACTGTGTTGTCAACGTTTCTCGAGTGCTAACATCGAATGCGATCTGAACATTATTGAGGTTCTCCATCGCGATTAAGCCATCCATTAAATCTGAATAATGAGTGATGTCTTTAAGATCTATCGCAAAGCGTTGGCTCACTTCATACCCCGTGATATCGCCCTTCTGATAGCCTCGTCCCTTACCGCGGATGATTCGTTTCGACAAACTAAATGATTTAATTTTGGTTTGGTCGATGCCAAAATTCATCGCTAATTTGACCATTTCTCGGCCTCGTAAGGCAACAGTTTCAAGCGCTTGCTTCGACTGTTTATCAACCCCGAGTATATTAAAGGTTATTTTCGCTTTATCCGGCGTCACTGCGACGCTAGCATGCCCCTTGACCACAATGAATGGAAAGTCAGGCGACGAGCTCGCCAGCGCCATGTTACTAACCAAACCGAGTAAAAGTAGTGCTTTAATGAAAATTTTCATGATCAACCTTCACAATTAAGATTAAATAAGTATAAAAGCGTGTGCCTTAATCGAATCTGTATGAGATGTACGATATACTGTGTTATTCCTTTTTTAATAAAGTCCCAAGCCATGAATATTCAAGAAATTAGTGTTTCAAATAACTTACGTAAAAAGCTCGCTCACAGTATTGACGATCAAAACATCGTTCAAGTAGATGATAACGGTGATGTTATTGTCAATGTTGAGGCTTACTCAGCATTCAAGAAAGACCAACGTAAGACACCAATTGAAGATATTTTAGAAGGACAACAGTTAGATTTCAGCTGTGAGTTTTTTCTATTTAATTAGTATAAGTACAGCGCTGATAACTCAAGAGATATTGGTTCATGTGGAATAAACCGTCTTTTTCATGGACGAAAAATTGAGCCTATATGCACGTATTCACGGCGTGTTTATGTAATATGTACTGATATCTAGATTATAGTGCGCTGCCAGCTATGCGATGGCGGTTATTTCATAAGCAATTGATTTACCGCCAATACTTAATGTTATGTCGTCATCGACTTCCCGATTAAGTAATGCCTTGCCTAACGGAGCATCCGGTGTAATCACCAGCAATTGCTCTTGGCCTATTTGTAATTTCACACCACCAGCTGCCATACCAATAAAGAAATAGCAGTGTCGATCGTTATCGTCTATCACCGTCACTAAACTACCTAATCGAACACGACCATCACACTGATGATTGCTAAACAATCGTTGATAATCCGCTAAATCAGTCTCGCACTGTGCCATACGAACTTGTTGCCCTTGCGCTAAATAGGCCGCCTCTAATCCTAACGTATCGTATTTATTTTCCGCCACATTTTGATCGTTGGTCGCGGTATCATGTGCACGCTTCGCCGCGGCATGCGCCGTATCAATTAGCCGAGTCAATTCACTAAACAACTGTTGCCAAACTATATTTTTATCCATTGTTATTGTTCTACTCCTTACGACGGAAAGACGACGCGATGCTGCGTCACATAACCACTAATAGTCTAAGAAACAAAGATAGCATTAGCCCTTGTTAAAGGTTAAAATATGCCACTTTTTTGCGATATCAAGCGCAGAATACCCTTAATTACTTATTAAAGAGAACTTCACTTTGATTTCTACAGCTAATATTACAATGCAATTTGGTGCTAAGCCATTGTTTGAGAACATTTCGGTAAAATTTGGTAACGGTAACCGTTACGGACTTATCGGCGCTAATGGCTGTGGTAAGTCAACGTTTATGAAGATTTTAACCGGTGAACTGACGCCAAGTGCTGGTAATGTATCAATTGATACAGGTGAGCGTATCGGTAAGTTACATCAAGATCAATTCGCATTTGAGCAATACAACGTGATTGACACCGTGATCATGGGCCACCAAGAGATGTGGGCAGTGAAAGAAGAACGTGACCGCATTTATGCTGACCCAGAAATGACTGAAGCCGATGGTATGCGCGTAGCCGATCTTGAGACTGAATTTGCAGAGATGGATGGTTACAGCGCCGAAGCGCGTGCTGGCGAACTATTATTAGGTGTTGGTATTGAGCAAGAACTACATTACGGCCCAATGTCAGAAGTGGCGCCGGGTTGGAAACTTCGTGTGTTGTTAGCGCAAGCCTTGTTCTCTGATCCAGATATCCTGTTGCTCGATGAGCCAACCAATAACTTGGATATCGATACCATCAAATGGTTAGAAGATGTATTAAAAGAACGTAAGTCGACCATGGTTATTATTTCCCATGATCGCCACTTTCTTAATTCAGTATGTAGCCACATGGCAGATCTTGATTACGGTGAGTTGGCTGTATTCCCAGGTAATTACGATGAGTACATGACCGCCGCTACTCAAGCCCGTGAACAGCTAATGTCTGACAATGCGAAGAAGAAAGCACAAATAACAGAACTTCAATCATTTGTTAGCCGTTTCTCTGCTAATGCTTCAAAAGCTAAACAAGCGACTTCTCGTGCTAAACAAATCGATAAAATTCAATTGGCTGTCGTGAAAGCCTCGAGTCGTGTTAGCCCGTTCATTCGTTTTGAGCAAGAAAAGCAACTTTACCGTAACGCTATTACGGTAGAAAACCTCAGCAAGTCATTTGACGAAGCCGCATTGTTTAAAGATTTTAGTATGATCACCGAAGTCGGTGAGCGTATCGCTATCATCGGTCAAAATGGCGTGGGTAAAACCAGCCTAATGCGAATTTTACAAGGCGACTTAGAGCAAACTGAAGGAACGGTTTCTTGGTCTGAAAATGCCAACATTGGCTATTATGCGCAAGACCACTCAAGTGAGTTTGAAAATGACTTAACACTCTTCGATTGGATGGCACAATGGATGCAACCAGGCGATGATGAGCAAGCGGTACGTAGTATCTTAGGTCGCTTATTGTTCTCGCAAAATGATATCGGAAAATCAGTTAAAGTGATTTCTGGTGGCGAGCAAGGACGGATGTTGTTTGGTAAAATGATGATGAACAAGCCAAACGTACTCTTGATGGATGAACCAACCAATCACTTGGACATGGAATCTATCGAGTCAGTTAACTTGGCGCTAGACCATTACAAAGGCACATTATTCTTCGTCAGCCATGACCGAGAATTTGTATCATCGCTTGCCACTCGTATCTTAGAGATCAGCACTGATGGTATCAACGACTTCAAAGGAACTTACGAAGAGTTCTTAAAAGCGAAAGAAGCTGCTAAAGCATAATCTGTATTGATTGTTGAAGAATACCGCCGAACGGCGGTATTTTTTTGTCTAACGTTTAGTATGATATTAGTTACTCACCAACTTTTATCCGCTCGATGTGTTCCATCAGTTTCTTCGGCTTGGTTGAGCTGTTATTTAGCATAAAATCGAGCTGGACATATTGCGCGCTTAATCCATGCTCACTCGCCGTATACTTCCATTGTTTGAGTGCAGTCGTAGCCACCTTATCAAAGACTCCTTTGGGCATTGATTTAGCCACCGAGACATTGCTGACACTGCCATCGGCCTTAATATCGAACTTAAGCACCACCGAGCCTTCGACGCCATCTTTTGCGGCTTGAATTGGGTAACGAGGTTCGACTCGCATCTCTGGTGAAACAACGTGATCACTCTCGACATGAGGTGCAGGCGTTGCCAGCGCAATATTGGCCAACAATAAACTGGCGCCAATAACTGCAACTATTTGAGCAGGACGGCTTACCAGACGATGGTTTTTTAACATGTTAATTCGTTTAAACATAATATTCCTTTGGGTATAGTTAGAATCAATACAAAGTCGATGCTGAGCGCTTTGCGCGCAGTGAACCAATGCTTTGCTATAGTCGAGTCGATCGTTGGTACTTCTGTTGTTTAACACATAATCGTCACAGGCAATCTCTTGGCTCTTGCGAAAGCTTTGATAGCCAATCCACACTAATGGATTAAACCAACAACAACTTAAACCGATGAGAAATAATGTATTAGTTAAGTTATCGCGACGATGATAATGACAAAGCTCGTGCTCAATAATCAGCTGTTGCTGGCTTGAGTTATAATTGCAGGTAAAGTTGGTGGGTAACACGAGCTTGGGTGATAGCACCCCTACTAGCATCGGCCCTGCGACCTCAGCACTTTGGTAAAGTTTAAGGGCAGCGGGTAGTTCGATAGCGATCGTATGGCGTTCCAATGGCGTTAGTGTCGACTTAAACCTGCTTTTTAGTGTACTAATAATACTAAAAATCCCGACGATCACAGCGCCTATTAACCAGGCTAATTGCCAAGAAATCTGTTCACCTATTTGAGCGCTTTCGCTGTTAATTGCCACGATGTAACGGCTAATCCCCACCGGAGAGCCATCAACCAGTGATTGAGGTAAGTTATTAAAGATTAGCGCGATAGGGATCACTAACCATAACGCGTAACTCATGCGCCCACCCAGATAACGACTGGTGCTTCTTTCATTGATGATTAGTAATGTAATGAGCACCACCAATAACCACTGTTGCGATAAGATCCAACTAGCCATTGTCTTTCTCCCATTGTGCGATGAGTGATTTAAGCTCATCTATATCTGTTTTAGTCAGCTCATCACTCTTGACAAAATGTGAGACTAGCGGTGCTAATCGGCCACTAAACATGCGTTCGAGTAGACTCTTACTTTCTTTAAACGTGTAATCATCACGTGCAAAAGCCGGTGAGTAAACATAGCTGCGTTGCACTTTTTCAAAGCTAATAGCCTGCTTCTTTACCATTCGGCTCAATAATGTCTTCACCGTTTTATCATGCCACGGCTTAGTGGCATTCAAGCGCTCAATAATCTGCTGCGCAGTGGCTGGATGGCCTTGCCATAATGCATCAAGCACATCAAATTCGGTTTTGCTTATTTCTGTCATGGAACGCGTCCCTCACCTTAGGAATTACAACTGTAGTCAACAACTAGATTACGCTTGTAGTTCTTAATATCAAGTAAGGATTTGTTTGGAGAGGAACGCCGCAAGCTAGCTTGCAGCGAAAACAGTAGAATGGAAAGAAAAGAATTAAGCTAATATCATTTTAAGTCATTAACATACCAAGGCATCGCCTTGCTAAGACCTGCCATAATACGATATTCAGGCTGATAGCCTAATTGTGTTTTTGCTTTGGTTAAGTCTGCTTGCGAGTGCCTAACATCACCGGCTCTGAAATCACGGTATTCAGGCTCCTTAGCCACGACGATACCGTTCTCTTGCAATGCAGATTTAATCGCGCTGTATAGCTCATTTAAGGTTGTTCTATCACCGACCGCAACATTATAGACTTGGTCTTTCGCTTCATCAGGTGCGGTGGCAGCAAGAATGTTCATCTGAACGGTGTTTTCTATAAAACAAAAATCACGGCTAGTCTCACCGTCACCGTTAATAAACAACTCTTCACCGTTAATCATCGATGCAGTCCATTTGGGGATCACCGCAGCATAAGCACCACTTGGGTCTTGACGCTGACCAAAAACATTAAAGTAACGCAACCCAATCGTTTTAAAACCATAGGTACGTGCATAAACACCTGCATAAAGTTCATTAACATATTTGGTCACCGCATAAGGCGACAGCGGATTGCCGATATTCTCTTCCACTTTAGGCAATGCAGGATGATCACCATAGGTAGAGCTGCTGGCTGCATAAGTGAAGCTTTTAACGTTGCCCTCTTTGGCCGTTTGCAACATATTCAAAAAACCGGTGATATTGGCGGAATTGGTCATTACGGGATCGGCGATGGAGCGAGGAACCGAACCTAACGCCGCCTGATGCAGCACATAATCAACGCCGCTAACGACGCCCTCACAGGTGGCATAATCACGAATATCGCCTTCAACAAAGCTAAAGCGCTGCCACTGCTCACTAGAGACAGAATCTTGTACTTGAGTGAGGTTATGACGATGACCTGTCGCAAAATTATCCAGTCCAACCACTCGTTGATCAAGCTTAAGCAATGATTCCAGTAGATTAGAACCTATAAAACCAGCAACACCTGTCACTAACCACACTTTAGGCGCTGTAAGTAACTGCCCTTTAACCTTTTCAAACGCTGACATATTCATCCCTAAATGACTGTAAAGTTAACTCAGTATAACCAACTATGACGGTTTAGTTGACTTATTTAGACGTGGGAATGGTTAGCGTTCTAAAATTTAGCAAAACGCCTTCACTCTTGGCGATTTCATGAATGGGCTGTAGTGGCTTTTGACGTTGATGATATACCAAATCAAATTTCTGAAAGCCTAATGCATCCTCCAGCGCTATTTTAAAATGAATACGCGCCATAAAAGGATCGTCAATTTTGTCGCTCTCGATGTATAAGTCGATATCACCGCCATACTTATTGTCATCACAACGAGAACCAAACAACCACACTTTAGCATTATCGGCGATATGACGGGCTACACTATCGACGATACAGCGCCGCTCATTATTACTTATTCTCATTAAAAATTATCGTCAACGATAATATCTAATTTAGCTAAATAACCTTGCAAGCCACCTAATATTTCGAACAATTGCGAAGTCTGAGTCCACGCCGCGTTTAGTGCGCTGGCTCGCTCCCCCTCAGACTCTGGATAATCATTTGAAAATGCATTGCGCACTTCACGCAATGTTCGCCACTGAACTGACGACTTAATAATCTGACGCTTTTCCATCATATTAAGCACATCAAGCATACTTACCGGGGATTCGTGCTCAAGCTTAAGGATTTCGAAACAACTTATTGCCAACACAATCTTGCAAGTCTGCAAAGCGTACGCGAAATGCATCAATCTTATCTAATAAATCATCATCAGCACTGAGCAAAGAAGCCGATGACAATGGGAAGTCGTGCTCTAAACGAGTAAGGGACACACTCAAACGACTAGCTGTACGGCTAGCTTCCGACCAATTGTGCTTAAATAAGATCGTATATTTTTCATTTTCATGGCTCATAACAATTTATACTCTTCTGCCTTCAAGATGATGTTAACCACGTTACGTTTTGTACTAATAATTTACGTGATAAGTTGTCAGATCGCGACCAACATATATTCCGGTCCTAAAACGAAAAATGGTGACCGAAGCCACCATTTTTATATTACTCATTGAGTTAAGCATTATACCCTTGCGGGTTACTCGACTGCCAATGCCAGTTGCTATTAGCCATATCCTCAATGGTATGAGTTGCAACCCAGCCAAGCTCTTGCGATGCTTTGAGTGGATTAGCATAACAGGCAGCAATATCACCTGGGCGACGCTCTACAATTTTATAAGCAATAGTATTACCACAGGCTACTTCAAATGCCTTAACCATCTCAAGCACACTATAACCTTGCCCTGTGCCTAAGTTGTAAGTCACCAAGCCGGGGTTAGTCTTAAGCTTTAACAACGCCTTTAAATGACCTTGAGCCAAATCGACAACATGAATATAATCGCGAACACCGGTGCCATCAGGCGTATTGTAATCATCACCAAACACACTCAAACACTCACGTTTGCCAACAGCAACCTGCGCAATAAACGGCATTAAGTTATTCGGAATATCATTAGGATCTTCACCAATCAAGCCGCTAACATGAGCGCCAACCGGATTAAAATAACGCAACACCGCAATATTCCAACTCGGATCAGATGCTGCTAAATCACTCAGCACAAACTCAACCATCAGTTTCGACTGACCATAAGGATTGGTCGCACCCGTCGGAAAGTCCTCGGTGATCGGTAACGTCGCAGGATCGCCATAAACAGTCGCCGACGAGCTAAATACTAAGTTCTTAACATTAGCGCGCGCCATTGCCTCACATAATGTCAGCGTACCAGCAACATTAGTTTGATAATACTTAAGCGGCAGTGAAACCGACTCACCAACCGCTTTAAGCCCCGCAAAGTGAATAACAGACTCGATATCATGCTTAGAAAAAATAGTATCTAACATCGCGCTATCAAGGACATCACCTTGATAGAAGGTCACCGACTTACCAGTGATCCCTTCCACCCGACGCAGCGCTTCTTCACTCGAATTACTCAAGTTATCCAGCACTACAACCTGCTGGTTTTCATTTAACAGCTCGACAATAGTGTGGCTACCAATGTAGCCAGCACCGCCGGTAATAAATACGGCCATGTTTAATCCTTATCCTTTTCTTTCGAAATTTTTTCTAATGCGAGGAGCCCTCGATTAGCAAAGATGAGTAACGGAGCGTAATCACGCCTCCGAATTACCGTCCGCACAATAGTAGGGTCAATGTTTAGGTAATCATGAACTAACGCATTACGCATTCCAATTATATTGCGCCACTGGACATTCGATATATCTTCACCAAGCATGGTGAGCCGTTCAAACGCGCTATAAGCATCTGATGGCGCAACGTTACTTAGACCATAACTCCATTGCTTAGCAATACCAATACATGCCTTTATGAGTATTCCTTAGTTAAACAACTTTTGGTGATATAGAAAATCTGTTTCCCACATCGACATAATACGCTGCTGTTCTCGCATTTTCCGTGCGTCATTCTTACAATGTAAAACACTAGAATAATTAAGGACTGACATCGCTAAGCCTATAGGAGATTGATTAATATCGACAATACTCAACGAGCCTTCATCCACACCTAACAATCTCTGCCATTCCATCGCCAACAACTCAGGTCGCAAACGTCGCTCTAACACGTCTTCAACCCAGCAGTTAAAACAGACCGCTAAATCTATATCACTACCATCATGAGCACTACCATCAGCTTGTGAACCGTACAACCACAGAACATCTATATCCGCATTAGACTTTGCTAACTCAATAATTTGTGGTTGCAATAAGGAAAAGTTCATAGAGTCCTTCTGGTCCTCTCAATCAAGGAATAGCTATCTCAACGTGTCTATAACGACATAGGCACGCGAGAGTAAATCAACAATAAATTTGTCTTAGCTCAGCATCGCCAATATTTCGTCGGTTTTTTGCTGCATCAATGCAACATCACCACGAGATTCGACATTTAGCCTAACGACAGGCTCAGTGTTAGAACTTCTTAAATTGAAGCGCCATTGATCATGTTCAATACTAATGCCATCGGTGTGGTCGATAGAGACTGCACCTTCACTATAGTATTGAGTAACCTTAGCAATCGCAGCTTTAGGATCGCTCAATTTACGATTAATTTCTCCCGATGACGGAAATGCTGCGATACGTTGCTCAACCAATGTCGACAGCGGCAATTGCTTAACACTAAGCATCTCTGCCACTAACAACCACGGGATCATTCCAGAGTCACAATAAGAGAAGTCTCTAAAGTAGTGATGAGCACTCATCTCTCCGCCATACACAGCATCTTCACTGCGCATACGCTCTTTAATAAATGCGTGACCTGTTTTACATAAAATAGGTTCGCCACCCGCTTGTTTGACCAAATCGATAGTGTTCCAAGTCATGCGAGGGTCATGAATTATTTTGGCGCCAGCGTTCTTTAGTAAGAATGCCTCAGCTAATAATCCGACAATGTAATAGCCCTCAATAAACTGCCCTTTCTCGTCAAACAAGAAACAACGGTCAAAATCACCATCCCATGCGATACCCATATCAGCACCATGAGCAAGCACAGCATCGCTCGTCGCACTGCGATTTTCAGGTAGTAATGGATTAGGAATTCCGTTAGGGAAGTTACCGTCGGCTTGATGATGCACCTTAATAAACTCAATAGGAATATTGAGCTGACTAAACTTTTTCTCAATCGCATCAACGATATGGCCAGCAGCACCATTACCAGCATTAACAACTAGCTTTAACGGCTTTATATTACTCGCTTGTATATAAGTCATCAAATGGTCAACATAAGGACTAACGTGCGACTGGGTTGTTAACGTACCGCGCTCAACCACATCATCAAACTGATTTAGCTCAGCTAATTTTTTGATATCAAATAGCCCAGTGTCACCACTAATTGGCTTCGAGTTTTCTCGCACCAATTTCATGCCATTATAATCCATCGGATTATGGCTGGCCGTTACTTCAATACCACCACAAACACCTAAGGCGGTGGTCGCATAATATATTTCTTCGGTGCCCGTCATACCAATATCAATGACATCGACCCCTGCATCTAACAAACCGTTAGATACTGCGGTTTTTAATGCTTCAGAGGTAAGACGAATATCACCGCCAACTACGATAGTTTTTGGCTTGAGATACTGCCCAAACGCGCGACCGATACGATAAGCAATATCTTCGTTTAATTCGGTACCCAATTGCCCACGAATATCGTAGGCTTTAAAACAAGTTAGTGGAGTGGTCATGCTATTCCTTGATGTATTTTTTTTCGGTGCGCCCGTAGATATCTTCAAAACGAACGATATCATCTTCCCCTAAGTAACCACCCGATTGAATTTCAATCAACTCAAGTGGTATTTTGCCAGGGTTCTCTAACGCATGAACTTCACCAATAGGGATATACGTCGATTGATTCTCGGTTAACAAGAATGTCTTGTCACCATTAGTCACACTTGCACAGCCACTAACCACAATCCAATGCTCAGCACGATGATGATGCATCTGTACTGATAACTTAGCACCAGGCTTAACGGTGATACGCTTCACTTGATAACGTTTACCATTATCAATCGAGTCATACTTGCCCCAAGGACGATAAACTTCGCGGTTTATCGTTGCTTCGGGCCGATTATTAGCCTTTAATTTATCTACAATTTTTTTAACGTCTTGGCTTGCTTCAATACTAGAAACCAACAAAGCGTCAGGCGTATCAATAATCACTAAATCTTGAACGCCTAACGTCATCACTAACTTTTTATCGGCACGAACATAGGTATTCTTAGTATTGTGCGTAATCACATCACCATACAAGGCATTACCATCTGAATCTTTATCGGCCAGCTCTTGTAATGATGCCCAACTACCGACATCATTCCATCCGGCATCAAGCGGAATAACAGCGACTACGCCATCGTCCTGTGCGCACAACGGCTCCATCACGGCATAATCAATCGATTCATCACTACATTTTTCAAATGCGACAGGATCAATGCGAACAAAATCTAAATCATCTTCGAGATCATTCATCGCTTCTTTACAGGCCGATAGGATATCAGGACGGTGTTGCTCTAAGGCATTTAAATAGCTGCTGGCTTTAAACAAAAACATTCCGCTATTCCATAAATACTGCTTAGAATTTACGTATTCAGTTGCTAGTTCAAGGTTTGGTTTTTCAACAAACGCCTCAACCGTAAATGCTTTATCATTCACCGCCTCGCCTTGCTTAATATAACCATAACCAACATGTGCGCTTTGTGGCACGATACCAAAGGTTACAAGTTTACCTTGCTCGGCTAAAGCAGAACCTTCAACAACGGCTTGTCTAAACGTTGCCTCATCTTCAATGACATGATCGGCCGCCAACACCAGCAATAAGGGATCATCCCCAGCAGTAGTAGCAACTAACGCACTGAGCGCCACAGCCGGAGCAGTATTTCTACCCATCGGCTCTAAGATTATCTTGCCCAACGCCCCTAAACTGCGTAGTTGTTCTGCGACAATAAAACGATGTTCTTCGTTACAAATAGTAATTGAAGGGGCTAAATCTAACCCTTCTAAACGAGCCAACGTTGTTTGCAGCATCGTCTTTTCACCGGTTAACTGTAAAAACTGCTTAGGAAATAATTTCCGCGAGAGTGGCCATAAACGAGTACCAGACCCACCGGCCATCACTACTGGAATTAACATAAAATATCCTTTTACAATTTTTTATTCTTGAATAACAAGTGGCAATCAATCTGCCAGCAGTGTTTTCAAGTGCGCCTTAAAATCGGCCCCTAAATTAGCATCACGTAAACCATATTCAACAAATGCATTCATATAACCCAGCTTACTACCACAATCATGTGACTTACCGGTCATATGAAACGCTTCAACCGTCTCAACTTTCATTAGACTGGCAATCGCATCAGTTAGCTGAATTTCATCACCTGCACCAGGAGGCGTAAACTCAAGCAAATCCCAAATAGCACTTGATAATACATATCGACCAACAACAGCTAAGTTTGAAGGAGCTTCATCAACAGGCGGTTTTTCAACCACGGCAGTCATCACCTTAGACTCACCAGGAGCAAGCACATGTCCTTTACAATCAGCAACACCATAATTACTCACCTGTTCCATCGGAACAGGTTCAACCATAATTTGACTGGTACCAGACTCATCAAAACGCTTAAGCATCGCCGCCAAATTTTCTGTTTTCAAATCTGCTGAAACTTCATCCAAAATAACATCAGGCAACACCACCACAAATGGAGAATCGCCAACAATAGGACGCGCCTTTAACACAGCATGGCCAAGCCCTTTAGCTTCCCCTTGGCGAACATGCATAATCGTCACGCCTTTAGGACATATAGCACGAACATCTTCTAACAGAGATCGCTTTACACGTTTTTCAAGTGTTGTTTCAAGCTCAAACGATTTATCAAAATGATTTTCAATCGCATTTTTAGACGAATGCGTCACCAACACAATTTCAGTAATACCTGCAGCAACGCATTCGTTCACGATATATTGGATAAGTGGTTTATCCACTATTGGCAGCATCTCTTTAGGGATAGCTTTGGTGGCAGGTAACATGCGCGTGCCAAGGCCTGCTACTGGGATTACTGCTTTGGTTATTTTTATAACTGACATTATATTTCCACAATAATTTAAACTTATATCTACTGATGTAATCTAAGAAACTAAAGGTACTACAGTACTATCATTTCCGTCATCATCTTTCATATTTCTAACCAACCACACCAAATCACAAATACCATCAGTAGGATTAAAGCCAGTAGGAGCGAGTAATAATATTTCACGAATTTTTTCATGATCAAAATCATGACAAGCACTATCAAGTCGATTAAGAATAGTCTCAAGCTGTGCCCAAGGCAACATCACTTCATGCGCTGACATTATCCGCTCATGGTCTGTACCGGTAACATCATCACCAATCAATAATTCTTCATATAATTTTTCACCAGGGCGTAGACCAGAAAAATCAATCGCAATATCGCCATCAGGATTTTCCTTGTTTCTAATGGTAAAACCACTTAAATGAATCATCTTGGTCGCCAAGTCGACGATTTTGACTGAGTCCCCCATATCCAACACGAATACATCGCCGCCCTTGCCCATTGCTCCTGCTTGAATGACCAATTGAGAGGCTTCGGGAATCGTCATAAAATAACGCGTAATTTCAGGGTGAGTAACGGTTATTGGACCGCCTAAAGCAATTTGTTTTCTAAACAGCGGAACAACCGAACCAGACGAACCAAGGACATTACCAAACCGCACCATACAAAAACGCGTGTTATGTTTTTCTTTAGCTAGGGCCTGTAGCGATAACTCAGCCATTCGCTTAGTTGTGCCCATAATATTCGTTGGGCGAACTGCTTTATCGGTAGAAATAAGCACAAAGGTTTCAACTTTAGCCGCAATAGCCGCGCGCGCGGTATACATAGTGCCAAAGATATTATTGCGCACCCCTTCAACCACGTTATGCTCCACTAAAGGCACATGTTTATAAGCAGCAGCATGATAAACCGTTTTAACTTTAAAAGACTCCATGACTGCTTGAACACGATTTTCATGTTGCACAGAACCAAGCATTGGAAAAATCTCAATATCGAGCCCTTGCAGCTTAATCATTTCAGTAAGCTCTTTATCAATCGAATAAAGTGCAAATTCTGACAATTCAAACAACACTAACTTTTTAGGTGACTGATTAATGATTTGGCGACAAAGTTCAGAACCAATAGAACCGCCGGCTCCAGTGACCATCACCACTTTGTTTTTAATGTTATCACCCATTAAATCTTTTTGAGATTTAACGGCATCACGGCCCAGAAGATCTTCAACATCAACTTCTTTAATATCACTATATTGTTTATTACCACTAACCAAATCAGCCATCGCTGGCAAGGTTAAAACTTGTACCGCAAGAGGCTCTAGTTCAAGTAATATTTGCTGACGACGAGAATGTGGCGCACTAGGTATAGCTAATAGCACTTTAGAAACAGAATGTTGCGTAACGAGTTTTCGGATAATGCTAGGAGAGTGAACGTGAACTCCTTGAATAACCGTACCATGGAGCGAAACATCGTCATCAACAAACGCAAAGGGTCTATATTCATGACTTTGAGCGAGTGATGTAACCAACTGACGACCACTAACTCCAGCACCATAAATAACGACTGATTCACCTTCTTTTTTCATGCCAGCACCAACAACAGAACGCACAATAGCTCTTGAGCCACCAATAAGTAGCAAAGCAAAAGACATGTAAATAATGGGTACTGTACGCGGCAATCCGATCTGCACAAAATAAGATGAAATAACTAAAGCGATTGTTGACGCCAAAACGCCAAAAATTATTGCAGTTAAGGCTTGTATCCCAATGTAACGTAATATTGCTCGATAAAGGCCAAATCTCATAAAGGCCAAAATACTAACAGGACAAACAACTGCTAATAAGAGCCAGTAGTTTAAGTCCAGAAATACGCTAACATCGTCTAAGCGAGAAAATAATGCCAACCAAAAAGCAATAACTAAAAATAACGAATCAATAAGCACACTGACAATGCGCTTTTGAGTACGTTTTAAAGAAAAGATAAAATGCATTAATCTCATTTAAAACTCCAGTGAAATGTTCTTTTATTTATTTAACCGACCAACCATTTCAGGGCTAATGCGAACTAGATTACCCCTATAAATTGGAAACATTAATTCAATTTTGAATTGTTGCTATACTCAATACATGATTAATTACAGTGCATGTTTTATTAAATTCTTCTGTTGTCAGCGTTGGATGAACCAGAAACATAATGCTAGTTTCACCCAGTTCTTTGGCAATATCTAAACGTTTACTGGGAACAAAACCAGTATCAACAAAGGCTCGTTCAAGGTAAACCTCAGAACAAGTACCTTGAAAACAAGGAACCCCCTTTTTATTAATTTCTTCGACTATACGGTCCCTTCCCCACTCTTGTTTTAACATCTCAGGTTTAACAAAAGCATAATATTTGTACTGTGCATGTACCACATATTCAGGAACGTCAAGAAGACGGATAGACGGGAAATAAGCCAATGATTTTTCAATTAAATTGGCATTTCTATTCCTTAAAGCAACCCATTCATCTATTTTTTTAAGTTGAATTCTGCCAATTGCTGACTGCATTTCCGTCAAACGCCAGTTAGTCCCGAATGTTTCGTGCAACCATTGGAAGCCAACAGGTTTATTTTTATTATTATAGATTGCGTCCCAAGACTTTCCGTGATCTTTATACGACCACATTTTCTTCCATAATGTTTCGTTATTACACGTAACCATACCGCCTTCACCACCAGTCGTCATAATCTTATCTTGACAAAACGACCAAGCTGCAATATGTCCAAATGAACCAACAGATTTTGTTTTGTACTTGGCTCCATGTGCCTGTGCACAATCCTCAATTACTTTAATATCGAACTCATTGGCCAGCAACATTATTTCATCCATTTCACATGGAAAACCAGCCAAGTGAACACAGATGATTGCTTTAGTTTTTTTTGATATTTTTTTTCTAATAGTTTCTACTGTGATATTTTGACTGTACAATGCTACATCAGAAAATATTGGCTGGGCACCTGCAGTTACAATAGAACTAGCAGAAGCTAAAAATGTCCGTGACGTAACTATAACTTCGTCATCAATTGAACCACCATTATTTCTACCTATGCCTAAAGCAACTAAAGCTAAATCTAATGCAAGCGTTCCATTAGCAACAGCTACGCCATATTTACAATCGGCAAATTTAGCAAACTCTTTTTCAAAGTTGCGCCCTTCACTCCCAGTCCAGTAATTAACCTTATTAGAGAGTAAAACAGCACTAACTGCGTTAGCTTCATCTACTGAAAAAGAAGGCCAAGGGGAAAATTCTGTATTTAACATATTAAACCTAGTTATTCATTTCTTTAAATTAATAATTGTTAATCGTACACTGATAGACGTAATCTAACTGGTACTCTTAATCCTAGCAGGGCAACCAAATACAGTTTCCCCTTGCGCGATGTCATTAATTACAACAGATCCAGCTCCGACAATGACATCTTTATTTATAGTTTTGTTCTGGATTACCGTAGACCCTATTCCAATCCATGTCCGCTCACCAATTATAACCCCCCCAGCCAAATTAACGCCAGGTGATAGGTGGCTAAATCTGCCGACAAAACAATCATGATCAACATTAGTACCCGTATTTATTATTGCACCATCACTAATTACACTTCCAATGTTCAGGCAAGCATTAGCTACAATAATAGCTCCTTTTCCAATACTAACAGACTGACTAACAGTAGCGTGCGGTGAAATTAATGACACAATATTAAACCCTAAATTTTCAAGAGTTAATTGCTTCTGTTCGCGAATAGTATTATCTCCAATAGCAACGAAGACCGCTTCAAATTCACCCTGTACCCCCATTAAACATGACAGTGTACCAACAACATCCCACTGGCCACACTTAATATTTTCAGGGTATGCATCATCAAAAAAAAACACATCCCAACCTAATTCATACGCAATTACTGCAGCAATCTTACCATGTCCACCAGCACCTATAATCGCAATTTTTTTCACTATAAGCTCAGTTCGTCATTTGACTGTGTACCAGTAAATTTGCTCATTGTCACTTCACCTTCGCCAGAAATCCCGTCTTTTATTATAACTTTTTTAACTGTTAATAATAAAATCTTAAAATCTAATATAAAACTTTGATTGTTCACATACCACACGTCTAATTTGAATTTTTCTTCCCAAGTTATCGCATTTCGACCATTTACTTGCGCCCACCCCGTAATACCAGGTTTTACATTATGTCGTTTTTTTTGCTCAATGGAATAAAGTGGTAAATATTCAACTAAAAGTGGTCTAGGCCCAACTAAACTCATATCACCTTTCAATACACTCCATAAACCAGGTAACTCATCTAAACTAGAGTTACGCAATTTAACACCAAACGATGATAATCTTTGACTGTCAGGTAATAGTTCACCAGATTTTGGATCAACGCAATTTGACATTGTTCTAAATTTATACATTTTAAATATTTCCCCTTTAAAACCAGGTCTATTCTGCATAAATAGTACAGGTGAACCAATCTTAAACTTAATTATAAAATATAAAATGACTAACAATGGTAGCAGTAATGTTAATATTACAAAGCTAACTAAAAAATCAAAAATTCTTTTCATTTAATATTACCGTTTGTATTTTGTTGAATCAAATGTGAGTAATAATCCAATAGAGACTCAGCTAACTTTTCGTCAGAAAAACTTACTAATGCTCGTTCAAGACCGTTCTGTGCTAATTGCTCCCTAAGCTCATTATTTTCAACTAGCCGCTTAACCGCCAAGACCAAGCCATCGACGTCTTTTAATTTAAACAATAAGCCTGTATTACCATCAACAATAGCATCTGAAATACCATATATATCGGTGCCTACTGACGGCACACCGCATGCAGCCGCCTCGATAATAACACTCCCAAAACCTTCCCGATAACTTGGCAGACAGAAGATATCAGCCATCTGCATAAAAACCTCGGGAGTCTTGGTATAGTTAACAAAACGTATATTATGAAATCCTTGAACAGTTTCATTTTTAAGTTTAAGTTTAGAAATGATATTTTCTTCGTCAGGACCAACGACAACAAGAACAAGATTATCATACATTGTCGACAGCTTTTCGAAAGCCTTAAACAATTCAAAAACACCTTTATCCCTATTTATCCTACCAAGGAAGAGGAGTACAACTTCATTGTCCTTGATTTTTAATTCCTGTCTTAACATATTTCTTGCTGATACGGATGGACGAAAGCGATTGACGTCAACACCACTTATTGAGCCATCACACAACACGTTACTATTTTCTTTATTAACAACCTTATTGGTAATTAAAAAAGCACGCTGACTAGGGCTATCAATCAGCACATTTGTTGCCAGCTTAGCAATAAGTTTATCGATAAGTTTAAGTATAAGCCTTGCCCCACCTTTTTTTGAAGCCCAAACTTGCCCAGTAAAGGTGTGCAATCTTACTTGTACATTAGCTAACCATGAGCTTAGCATCGTTAGTAGGCCAGCTTTGGGTGTTACAGAATGCACTATATCAAAACGTTCTTTTCTAAAAAGGACAAAAAGACTAACAAGCGCCTTCAAGTCTTTATAAAGGTATATTTTTCTCTCTATTTTGATGTCTATTAATTTTATTTCTTTTGGTAAAGATAAGTTAATTGGATTTCCCTCAAAATTAGCGACAAGACTCACGTCATAAACCTCACTCAATTTCAATATTTGTTTTTTCAAGAAAACATCAATAGTCATGGGGGATGAAACAACAATGACAATTTTTTTCATATGAAGAACCTAAATTAATGACTTTAAAAATAAAACAAAACGTTATCGTAATAAGGATTTTGCTTTTAGATAAATAACAGGGAAGAATACCAAGGATAAAAATAAGCCTTTTATATTCATAACGATAACAAGAAGTAGTAATGAGTGTCTTGTCTTTCCAAGCTGTTTAGGTTTTCTATACTTAAACAGAGGAAAGAGCAATATAAACGTATTCATTAATATAAAAAGAACAACGCCCACCACTCCAGAAAAATACAAAACTCTGAAATATCCTATATCCGTATGTTTATAAAATGAACCAGAATCATCGTAAAACCGCCCGTCACCATGTAAATATGTATAAATAGAATCAGGCCATATTACCATGTCCGCAACACCTGAAGTGCTTCTTATATTTATAGCGTCGTTACTTAATATAACTCTAAATATCTCCAGAGCTTCGAAAAGTGGACCACTCTCAACAAAAAAGGTTAAAGCAAGTAACGAGCAGAAAGATGTTAGTATCATAACCTTCAGCCAATTTCCCTACTAAAAGTACTCAATAATACAAAATGTATTATTGCACTCCTAGCAACAGTAGAGGCTAAAGGGAGTGATACAATCAAAGCTATATTTTTTACTAAACTGCCTCTTGAATCTAATAATATAAAAAAGTTGCAATCACAAATAAAATGGCTCCTTCTATGTGGAATAAGCCAACGCCAATAACTAATAAGTTATCTTATTTTTCTATTTTATTAGATATTAAAAATGTTTTCTGACTAGAGCTATCAGCGTAGGATTTAGTGTTTAGTCTAACGACTAAACACTCCAAGAGGATAAATAGTTTTCTTTTAATACCATAAGAATTCAGCCAAGCTTACCTGAAGTGGTCAAGTAAATCTGTACACAGTTATAGGAGTCCTAGACAGAAAACCAGCAATAGCTACTAACAAGCCAGCTTTAGGTGTTGTAGAATGAACAATGTCAAATTTATTTTTTCTAAAAATCCTAAACAATTTCCATAAACAATTTCCATAAACAAATAATATCTTTTAATAGGATTAATATCTCTAGAAAAATCGAGTTTTATTCTTTGGGACACCTCAATCTCATCAAGGGCTACGCCTAATTGGGAATCATCACTGAAAATTACTGTAACAGCTGTTCCAGCATTTTCTATATCAACTAGAGTACTGTTTAGTTGTGTAGTTAAACTAAAAGGTACCGTTGCAATTCGAGCGATTTTCATTTTAGATAACACTTGTTTTTTGTTCACAATTCCCTACAGTAAACGAATATCGATGCTAAAGACTTAGGTTATAAATTTTTTTATATATCTTATAAATAACTTAAAATAATTGAGACTATATACAAAAGCTAAAGTTGGAAACAAAATACATTTTTCTTGGTATAGCGTTTTGTATGTATCGAGTAAACCACAATGCATCGGCCATAAATTACTTGTTAAACCACCGTCATCAAAGTCGCCTTTATGAGAAAAAGCCAATGGTCTATTTAGAAAAAAGACATGAGAGTATTTATGAATTATTCTCATCCATAAAAGATAATCTTCGGCATACCTTTTGCCATCAGGGAACCTTATATCGAGTGCCCTTTTTAACATAACGGTTCGAGTTGGAATTTTATTAGATAATATCATTTCTGAAATTGATACTTTCGTGAATTCAGTAGTGAATTCGGTTTGTTTACAATTGTCTTCATATATTTCTGTAGCATGGGCAGTCATTACGGCTGTTTCGTTCGTTTTCATCCATGAGTATTGAGTTTCAATTTTACTTGGGTGCCAGCTGTCATCAGAATCTAAAAAAGCTATATATTCTTGACCAGCGTGTTCCCAACCTTTATTTCTTGCTGTTGCAGGCCCTGAGTTATGTTTCAAATTCAAAACTTTTAACCACCCCTCAGTATAATTTTTTTTCAGATCATGAAGAAACTCTAGTGTAGAGTCTCCACTGCAATCTTCAATTAAAATAACCTCAGTAGGTATCAATGTTTGGTTACTGATAGAATCAATAGCCCTGACAATTGTTTCTTTACATTTAAAACATGGAATGATCACGCTAACAGGGGCATATACATTATTCTTTGTCATATTAATTCACTTCACCAATATTTGTTAACAACTGTATTTACCTTTCTTTCCTTTAAAGGCATCTAACATCCCTTTAATCATGAATTTTAATTTTTCTAATTTGTTATTTTCAAAAGCTATAATCAAAAAAATGGTATTGGCAAATGATAACAAATCCCATGTTAAGTAATAAGGATATTTCTTATAATATTTTTTCCAAATCATAATACGATTTCTAGATACATAATAGTGTCGCAATGGGCTATGAAATGTTGGAAAGAATTTTCTCCCAAAGGCTTTTATGGTACGTTGATTACCATATTGTTGAAGTAAAGTAGCATTATGATCGACAATGACACTATACCCTAGTTTATTTGCTCGTAAGCCATACTCATTATCAACTCCTTCGATAAAGTAATCTTCTTGAAATCTTCCTATTTTCGCCCAAATAGCAAGATCAATTAAGCTGCCTGATGTAATATTAAACAAAACTTTTAAAGGCTCATTGCCTATGAAAGCTTTACTATAAAATAAACCACGAGAAGGAACCATGTAGCGTGATGGTATTACGTCATTGGTATTATCAATGTTTCTACTTAATATTTGGGGTCCTACAACAGCACATTTTTGCTCTTTTAAAATAGTGTTAGACAAACTCTCAATCATTCCTTGAGTAACAAAACTATCTTGATCAAGCAACAGTGCGAACAACATATTATGCTCGAGAAGATACTGACACCCAATATTTAGTGCTTCAGCAATTCCCAAATTAACACCATTTTCAATTAAAATAATATTGCTATTTAATGCTACGCATTCTTTTATTCTTTTAAGTGAATCGTTGTCTGAGCCATTATCAACCACTATTACTTTATTTAATTGACGCTTTATCGCAGCTAAATTTTTTTCAAAATCTTTATCGGGATTAAACGTTATAATTACAGCACCAATTTCGTCTATTAGCGCAACCTTTTTATCTGTCATTCCTAACTACCTTACCATAACCGAGAAATATTAATGTTAATACAATCAAACCAATCCCTAAGGGATTATTAATATACGGATTAGTTAATGACATAAGTGCTACAGAAAACGTAGCTATTGACAAATCAATGTTATTATTCCTTTTTATATAGATATAAAAAAATAACATTAAGTAAAAAGAAAGACCTATCAAGCCTTGTTCTACAACAATATCTAAAAATGAATTTTCTTGGTGAAATTTTTTACTTGGTAGCTCAGTTGCAAAACCATTGCCAAAAAACATATTTTCATTAATTACAAACAATGACTCTTCAATAGTCTGTACCCTAGTCATTGTACTTCTATCATTGCCAACTTCTGTAAAACGAGAAAAATCGAATACAGATACTAAAGCTAAAATAATTAGCGCACAAAAAAACATGGATGTTAATCTAACCAATATTGATGTTTTTTTAAGGAATATAAGTAAAAAAACAGCTATTGCAAGCGACAAAATCAAACCTTTAGTCATGGATATAACTAAAGCTAATGTAGATAAAAACAGTGCAATAAGTTCGTAAATAGATATCTTTTTGAATTCAATTAATTTACCGAACAACAATATTGCGGCAACTAAAGAATAAATCAAACCAGGATAAAAAACGAAACCACTACTCCTAAACCAAAAAACATCCTCCCCTACCATGCCCTCAACAACCCCTCTAAAGACATATAAATCCCCACCAAAATAAACTTTCAAAATTATAAATACTATAATAACACTGAGAGACATTATTATAGTTGAGTGAACTAGTAACCTTAATACATACTCATAAGTTATTTTGTATTTTAAAAAATAGGAACGTAAAGGGAAATAAATAAGGAAATAAAGCATAGGTGTTACATCTTTTAATATTATTTTTTCATCAAAAGACTTCCCTAAGCCAATCAAAGCTGAAGCAAAAACCCATAGAATTAAGATTGTAACGATAAGACTAATAAAATCAGCTGGTAGCTTTATCCTGTAACTAATCAGATCAAAAAAGAAAATGCCTAACAATAAGACAAATATAATTTGACGAACAGGAATTAGAAATATTTTAAAGACCTGCCCTGAGCCACCAATGAATAGTTCTACTAAAAAAAAAGTTAGTAGTATAGGTATAATTTTAATATTTGAACTGATTGAGGCCAACCCTAGACTCTAAAATAGTCAATTCTTCTTCAGCACTAATAAGTTCATTTTTATCAAAATTATTCGATAAAATTATTTCTTTGGCAATGCTTAAAAAAGAGTGAGCATCATCCCAAACAAACTCTTCTTTGGCATACCTATATCTACCACCTAATAACTTAAGTTTAGTTTTATTTTCAAATGTTAGATCTTTATAATTTGAATTTTTTTTACAAACTGAATATTCAAAATCGATTATAATTAAATCGCCCTGTTGAGTAACCAACACATTGCTTGGTGTAATATCGCAATGGACTATGCCGATAGTATTAAAATCTTCTAAAATAAGAACAAATTGATTTACTAATCTATGGAATTTTATTAAAGAGAATGTATTAATTATAGAAGAAAGGTTTACAGCATTAATTTTTTCGGCTACAACAAAATAACCATTAAGACAAATACCATCGTTAATAAGTTTAGGCAACAATACATTATTTTCATATTTAGTTATGTACTCTAAAACTCTAGACTCTCTTTGACTTTTATTTTTATCTAGGTACAACTTCGTAAAAATATCTTTTTTTGCAAAAGTGCCTGTGAAAAAAATAACTTCTGTCGTCCATAAGTCAAACTTGGTTACTGTTAAGCCCGACACCCCTATTTTTTTCATTTCTTTTTTAAAAGATGAAAAATGAAATAATAACCAATAACAACCAAATGTGATAGATCTTAATTTAATCAGCCAATTTTTGACTATTTTCACTTAACCAACCTCAAGATGTATGGCTTTAATGCTCTCTTAAGAGATCGATAGGCAGTCAAATACTTTCTATAAAATGACACATTTTGCCTATAGTCATTAGTATTGTAAAAAACAGATACATCAGCTGGTTCTGTAATATCAATATCTTTAGTTTTAATATATTTTGTCAACAGTTCTACTAATGTTTTTCTTTGTATATTACTTAAGTTTACACCAATTTTTGAGCCTAACATTTTAAATCGATTAAGGTAATCTGAAGATATTTCTTCTTTATGGATTAATGCATGATAAAGAAGTGAATAGAAATAATATTCTTCATTTGGTTTATAAAAGCCAACTTCATCAAGCACTCTATTATTTATTATCTCTTTCGACCAGTTTTTATCCATGTAGTTATCTTCTACATTTCTAAAGTCAAAATCTACCATTTCACCAGCAACTAGTACTCGATTAACTACGCGATTATTATAAGGGTAAACTTCTAAACTGTTAGATACCAATTTGGCTTCATTGTAGTCCCAGACTAACAAATCAATATCTAAGTGTTCATCACAGACAATTTCATCAAAGAAGCCTTCAAAGTTACGTAAAACTACATACTTCATTGTCTCATTCATTACTTTAAATAACTCAGAAAAGCTGCGCCATCCATTATGACCAATTAAGTTACCTTCAGGTGTAAGTATATCACCAGATGATAATGCATCTAGGTATTCTTGATATGTTACACCAAAAAAAAGTGCCAAATTGTGACTGGTTTCAGCTACAGTATTAGTTGCATGAATTTTGTGCCCTTCATTAGTCCACTTTCGATATAAACTCTTTTTATCAAATAAATTTTTGTTAACAATTACAACACCATCATTGGTTTCTCTACTTTCGTATACTGGGATTTTGTCTTCAACAACTAACAACAAAAACTCACCAGCTCCACAATGCTCCATTTTCCCTTTTGCATAGCGACTTTTAATAGCATAAAATCTAGAAAAATTTTTATACGCTGATTCACTTTCCCATTTAACATAATTTTTTGAACGTATAACAAATGTTTTTTCTATATCTGCAACGATTTCATTTTCCATAAACCTCGCATGTTGCCATATAATAAGCACATGTAGTTCACTATTCACACTATTCACACTATTCACACTATTCACAAAAACTTAACTCCCAAACATCTACCTGCAAAAACAAAAGACACTATATTTTTAATAACCAAAGAAATAGATGTGGAAACAGCTGCACCAATTAGTCCAAAAAAACATGTCAATATAAGACTTAGTATCACGCCAAATCCACCAACCCAAACAACAATGTTACGATAAACTTTTTCATGCCCACACATCATTAAAACAGCCGCACTAGGGCCTGTCACCAAAAGAACAGCGTAACCGAAGGCTATGACAATTAATGGAAGCTTACCAATCAAGAAATCATTACCAAAAAAAAGTAGCATTTCACTACCAAACATAACAATCATTCCAAAATACAACACAGAAAATAAAGAGGAATACATTACGAGTTGTTTATATGCATTAATACACTTATCAATTCTTTTATCAGCATACCAAATAGAAAATTTAGGAGAAAACACATTATTAACTATAATTAACAATACACTAAATGGAAGAACCAACCTGAGTATTACACTGTAAACGCCTACTTCAGCATTATTTGAAAAAATACCTAGTGCTAAAGTATCAACAGATGCAAAAATATAATTGGATAACGAAATATAATAAAAATTGTAAGGGATTGCTAATTTATAGTCTGGTTTTTTCGACTCAGAAGTTACTGGATATTTATTAAGTTCTTTTTTGACTAATATTAAAGAAGCGAGATATACAATTATGACACTTAAACTGACGGAATAGAATACTCCAGCAACACCATAGAGAGGAAATAATATAGATACACTTAATATATTTAAACATGGAAAAAGAATATTTGGTAATAAAACAGATAAGCTTAAATTACCGTTTGCTTTAAGTGTTTCAGAGTAAATAAACACCATATTATAGAAATATAAGATGCAAGACATGATAATTAAACCAAAGTCATTATCTATACCGTCTAAAAACAAATACGATATATGTTCTGAAAGAAGAACTGTTATCAATGTCAACAATACTGATAGGTATAATATTTTTTTTGAAACAAAACTAAGGAAATATCTAATTGCAGCTAAATTATTATCATTTGCTAAAACAGAAACTTTTTTCACAACCAAATGGTCAAAACCTAGCCTTGACAAAACCATTAAAAAGCTTAAAACAGTAATAGTTAGATAATAGATACCTAAAGAATCTGCACTCATTATTTTGGCAAGGACCATAACATAGATAACAGATAATCCCATGCCAAAAACTCTTAAAAAACCATAAGAGAATATCTGCTTCCACAAATCAAAAGTATGCTTTTTTTTATTCATAAAACCATTTAAGTCACAAAATTAAAAACTATAAAGAAAAAACATTTAAAAATGAAGACGCGTTCATATCTTTAACTGACAGTGATGTAGTTACCCCTTTTAAAATAGGCCAATCAATAAACAAAGTAGGATCATCCCAAGCAATTGAAACTTCAGCTTTTGGATTGTAATAATCTGTACATTTGTAAACAAACTCAGCACTTTCACTTGTCACGTAAAACCCATGGGCAAAGCCCTCTGGCACCCATAGTTGACGTTTATTTTCAGCTGAAAGATACACACCTACCCATTGTCCAAGTGTTGGTGAATCTTCGCGAACATCAACGGCCACATCAAAAACTTCTCCTGAAATAACGCGTACAAGTTTACCTTGCGTATTTTCGGTTTGATAATGTAAGCCTCGTAAAATGCCCCGCTTAGATTTAGAGTGGTTATCTTGAACAAAAGTTGTAGGCTTACCTGTCACCTTCTCTTCAAATTCTTTTTGGTTCCATGTTTCCATGAAAAAACCACGATCGTCACCAAAAACATCTGGTTCAATAATTTTAACGTCGGGTATTTTTGTCTCTATTAGTTTCATATCTGTACAACTTAATTAGGTGTAGTTAATTATGTTCTCTAGTTCAGATTGCCAGTCTGAAGGCATAATGCCAAATTCATTTTCAATTGCTTGACAATTTATTTTTGAATTTTCAGGTCTTTTCGCTGGTGTTGGAAATTCTTTAGTAGTAATTGCAGTTAATTTCGGGATCTTTTCTAAAACCCCTTTCTCCTTTGCTTTAGCAAAGATATGTTTAGCAAACTCAAACCAACTTACATAGGGCGCGCCAGAATAGTGATATACACCCCAATTAATATTTTCGTCCACTTCAATTTTGTATACAATTTCAATTATTGCTGTAACAATATCACCAGCATAAGTTGGGCCACCAAACTGATCACTTACAATACTTAATGCATCTCTTTCTTTGCCTAACTTAAGCATTGTTTTTACAAAGTTATTGCCATGCTCACCAAAAACCCAAGCTGTGCGTAATATAATATGTTTATCACAACACTCTTTTATTGCGACTTCTCCTGCAAGCTTACTTTTTCCGTATATTCCTTGAGGGTTAACCGGATCTGATTCCAAATATTGACCTGACTTATTCCCTTCAAATACATAATCAGTTGATATATGAATTAATGCTGCATTAAGGGCACTTGCGGCTTTAGCTAAATATTTAGGGCCATCACTATTTATAGCATAAGCTAACTTTTCTTCACTTTCGGCTTTATCTACTGCTGTATAAGCTGCAGCATTTATAACAACACTTGGCTTAAAATTACTTATAGTTTTGTTAACTAAAAGTTCATTGGTTATATCTAACTCTTGACGAGTTAGTGCAAGAAGCTCAACTGTATTAACGAGCATTTGTTTCAACAAAAATCCTACTTGCCCATTACAGCCTGTAACTAAAATTCTCATGAGCAATTAAGTCTTTTGATCTGCTAAAGACTGCAGATACTTTCCATATTCATTTTTCAACATAGGTTTGGCCAATTCACTTACCTGTTGTGCAGTTAACCAACCTTGATTTAATGCAATCTCTTCCAGACAGGCTACTTTTAAGCCTTGTCTGTGCTCTATTGTTTGCACAAAAGCTGAGGCTTCAAGTAGGCTGTCGTGCGTGCCTGTATCTAGCCAAGCAAAGCCACGACCAAGTATTTCTACATTTAAATCGCCACGTTCTAAATAAGCATTGTTTACACAGGTTATTTCAAGCTCACCACGGGCAGACGGTTTTATTGATTTTGCTATTTCAATAACATCATTATCATAAAAATACAAACCGGTTACAGCATAATTTGATTTTGGTTCAAGTGGTTTTTCTTCAATAGATAGAGCTTTCATTTGAGAGTCAAAATCAACCACGCCAAATCGCTCTGGATCTTTCACTTGATAACCAAAAACCGTTGCACCTTTATTTCGTGCAGCCGCACTTAATAATTTTTCAGTAAAACTTTGGCCATAAAAAACATTATCGCCTAATACCAAACAGACATTATCATCACCAATAAACGCTTCACCAATGATAAAGGCTTGTGCCAATCCGTCAGGACTTGGTTGAATTTCATAAGTGATATTAATACCAAATTGTGAGCCATCTTCTAATAGGCGTTGATAACCGCTCATATCCTCGGGAGTTGAGATAATAAGGATATCTTTAATTCCTGCTAACATAAGCACAGACAAAGGATAAAAAATCATCGGTTTGTCATAAATGGGTAATAACTGTTTAGAAACACCTTTAGTTATGGGATATAAACGCGTACCTGAGCCACCTGCTAATACTATACCTTTCATACTTAAGCTCCTAAACGCTCACGTTGATAAGAGCCATCTTGTACCCTTTTACACCAACTATTATTTAATAAATACCATTCTATAGTTTTTCTTAATCCAGTTTCAAACGTTTCAACGGGAGTCCAATTGAGCTCTTTTTCAATTTTATTTGCATCAATCGCATATCTCATATCATGTCCAGGTCGATCATTCACAAAATGGATTAACCCCTTAAAGCCACCTACGTTTCCGCTTGCTCGAGAAAATTGACATGTGGGTGCTAATTCTTCAAGTAACTCACAAATAGCGTCAACTACCTCTATGTTCTGCTTTTCATTATGTCCACCAACATTATAGGTTTCACCTATTACACCCTCTGTAACCACTTTATAAAGAGCTCGCGCATGATCTTCTACAAATAGCCAATCACGAATCTGGTTTCCTTTACCATAAATTGGCAAAGGCTTGCCTTCAAGTGCATTAAGAATCACTAATGGGATTAATTTCTCAGGAAAATGGTACGGACCATAGTTATTAGAACAGTTTGTGATTATGGTTGGTAAGCCATATGTACGTAACCAAGCTCGGACTAGGTGGTCACTTGATGCTTTTGAAGCAGAATAAGGACTGCTTGGTTCGTAAGGTGTATTTTCAGTGAATAGCTCTGTTGTACCTTCCAAATCACCATATACTTCATCAGTTGAAATATGATGAAATCTAAATTTACTTTGCTGTTGCGTCGAAAGTGTTAACCAATATTGACGGGTAGCTTCTAATAAAGTGTAAGTACCAACAATGTTAGTTTCGATGAATGCTGCAGGACCATCTATTGACCTATCAACGTGCGATTCAGCAGCTAAATGCATAATCGCATCAGGTTTATGCTCGTAAAAAACTCTATCTAGCTCAGTCCTATTGCATATATCAACCTGTTCGAATGCATAGCGTTCTGAATCAGTTACTTCCAACAATGATTCCAAATTTCCAGCATAAGTTAATTTATCAACATTAACGATTGAATCATTGGTATTTTTAATAATATAGCGAATAACAGCTGAACCAATAAATCCAGCACCACCAGTAACTAATATCTTCATTATATTCTCAAATTTTAATTTAATTCAGTTTTGACTTTTCACGTTTAAAGAATCGAATTAGCACAATAAAAACAGAAAGCATACCACCTAGCAATACCCCTAACACACAAATCAATGCACGCTTAGGCCCATCTTTAAGTTCTGGCACTAAAGCTGGGTCGATAGTGCTAAATGCATATTGATCTCGCACTTCAGCAAACATAATTGTTTTAGTTTGTTCTTCAATGATTTGGTAAAGCACATTTTGTAATTCATTAAGCTTCGTCTTTCCCAATTGTTGTTCTAGATAGGCAATATTTTTATAAGCTTCTGATAAGTCTCGTGTTTTCATTTCTAGGTTGATTGCATCAATTAACCAATCAACCCATTGTTTTGCAACTTCAGGTGAGTAATGTTTAACCGAAATTGTGACCATTGAACTAATTTTGTCTTGGCTAGTGCTGACTACTTTTTGAAATTCTTTATATGCTTCTTGTGCTGATGGTTTAGCTTTAAACGGAGCTTTAACTACTCTTGTCCATTTTCCACCTGCTGCATCATGAATATTAACATCATAAATCAATTCATTAGTCGTGCGATTCCAGCCCTTAGTTGCCATTAATGGAACTAGCAATTGATGTTGTTCAGTAAACTTAGCGACAAAAACCCGCGATTTCATTATTTCGAGCGCCAGTGCAGTTTTGTCGATGCCGCCACCGCCGCCAAGGTTGATACCAGCAAGGCTTGCAATACCACCAAACTGAGAAGCGAGCCCGCTCATTCCTCCTTGCTCTTGTGCGGCTGGCGCTAACAGCGCCTCAGACTTGTAAATATTCGGTAGTGACAATGCATACGCAACAGCGGCGACGGCGAACACCGCCGTTATTGCAATAATCAACCACTTTCCAGCCCAAATCGCGTGCCATAGTTCGGCTAAGTCAATTTCGTCGTCTTGCGGTTGTTGTTGACTTAACGCAGCTTGCATTTGAGCCATCGACAGCTGCTGTAATAACTGTGATGTCATCATTGTCTCATCTGCAATAACGTCAGCTGTAGAAGCTGTATCATTAGTTGTTGTGTTGTCATTAGGTGCAGTATTCTTCATTCTACAGCCCCTTCACAGCAGCGACAGCAACAGCAGCATTATAGATGATACCGGTAACTTGTGACCACAGCGTTAAACTATCTTTATATTCCGTGTCAAGCGGCACGACAATTGTATCACCAGGCATAATTTGTTGTTCGCTATTAAACCAATAACTCGACTGTGGGAGCATCACAGAACCGTTCGCGCGGATGATATAAATTCGGTCGTCGTCGGCACGGTGTTTAATGCCGCCGGCGAGTTTTAGATACTCTTCGACATTTAAGCCATCAGTGTAAAAGTGGGTTGAAGCATGCTGAACTTCGCCAACCACGGTGACAATTTGTTTTTGGGATGGAATAAAAAGCATATCACCATCTTCAATCGCGAGATTGTTGTTATCAGCCGTGCCGTCTTGATGCTCGAGTTCGATCACCATCCTGCCAACCGCTTTTAGGTTTTCGAGTTCTTTAAGCATTAATGATGCTTCTGCAAATGACACGTTTGAGCCATCGCCACTTAAGCCTTTTGCTGCAACATCTAAGCGCAATTGGTCAGCAAGCTTCGCAATTTGGTCCAATTCTTGTTTCTTAACCGACTCGCGTGTAAAGACTGCACCTGACAAAAATGCTTGCTCGGTGTAGCCGCCAGCACGAGAGATAACACTCTCTAAGGTTTCTCCTTGGCGTACTGAATAAGAACCAGGGAAACGAACTTCGCCGACCAGTTCCATCGTGATATTTTCTTGCCACGATGGTATTTTAAGAATATTCAGTTGATCTTTACTCACAATCGCGACATTGGCAATTCCACTGCCCGCTAACGCTTCGTCTAAATTAACATTGATGTGGCGAACGCTAGCGCCTAATGCCGACTCTATAACTAAGCTTGTCAATTCAGCTTGCTTGGTATAAGCGCTCTGTTTCAAACCACCTGCTGCGATAAGTAAATCAGTTAATCGCATGTTGTTTGAAATAGGGTACTCTCCAGGGTAACGCACCTCACCAGAGATTGAGGCAACATTGACTGAACCATTATAGACTTCTTGCGTCTTTAACTTGTCGAGAATCGGCCTTAGTAACTCGCTGCGACTATGCTCATGTTTTTTGGCGACTATGTCTTTAGTTAAATTCTCACGTTTAAGAGCATCATGTCGATTAAAAACAATGATCATGTCTCTCGCCGACAGAGTTAAGTTGTCTGCACTGTTTTTATTTTCAAATAGTTTCGCGAGGCTAAATTGCAGTATTTCAAGATCACCTTGCAGGTTGATCTCCCGCGCAATAAGCGAATATTGTAAATCAACGGTCCCTTTCAGGTCACTCCATTGTGATTGAATTAAATCACTGACACGAAGCCCTTTTCGCCACTGGTATTTACCCGGCCTAGTTAAGGCACCAGCGAGTATCACCTGATCCTTAATCTTATCGGTGGTTGATTTCACAATTAACACATCACCGTCGCGTACTTTATATTGGCGACCTTCACGGGTGGTTAAATCAACATTGATCAAAGTTGGCAGGTTATCCTCGGTATGGCTTTCCAAGACACTGGCCTTAGGAAATGAATTAGCTTTGGTACCCGCCGCTAATTTGATGACTTCACCAATCGTTTGATTACCTTTTAATTCGTAAATTGCTGGACGTCTAACTTCACCCGTGACATGAACCTGAGGGCCAACAGTTGGAATAAACACCACATCACCCGATTGTAAGCGGGCGTCGTTACTTGCATCACCCTTCATTAGTAAGTCATATAAATCGAATGTGGTAACGGTTCGTCCCGCGCGTTTAAGTTGGATATTACGCAAGGACGCGATGCCTGTGACACCGCCTGAAAGAAATAGTGCCTGGGTAATGGTCGATAGAGAACTCACGGTATAAGAGCCGGGTTTAAATGACTCGCCGGCAATGATCACTCTAATAGAGCGAAGCTCACCTAAGCTAATGCTACTTTTCACACCGATGTGTTGCTCGTTAACTTGATCGCTAAGTTGCTTTTGCAGTGCCGAAAAGGTTAGTCCCATCACGCTGACCGGGCCAACATTTGGCATTTCGATAGTGCCATTACGAGCAACTGTTAATGAATAACTATCATTCTCTTTGCCGTAGATTTGAACCTTGATGATATCACCAGGTCCCATCAAATACTCAGCTGGCACCGGAATATCACTGACCGGTGCAAATGTCGATGGTTGCCCCGAAAACATATCATAACCATAAGGCTTTAGTGTTTCATCTTCATCTTCAACAGCGAGAGTGTCTCTCGGCTCAAGTTCGCTCGTTTGCTCTCTTGGCGTAATCAATTCTGGGGTATCGAGACTCTGTACCGGCGTGTTTGTCATGCCTTTGAGCAAATCAGGCGACAAACCATATTGTTTCATCAACCGCGCTTGTTCTGATTTTGGCAGTTGCTTTAGTTGTGCAATCATCGCTGGAGAAGGCGTAATAGCGTTAGCCAGAGTTGGTAACATAAGTGTTCCTACGGCAACTAAGCTAGTAATGTAGGCTATTTTTAGCATCAATAGTCGAGTGGTCAACTGGGTTTTCTCCGAAGATAATGATTAGAACATGCGCTACTTTACCAGATTTACAATTGGTATGCAGTCCGCTGCAATAATATGTTAAAGGATTGTTTTACCATTGCAATAGCACATTTCGTTTAGTGTATTAAGATGGTAACAATTTGGCTTTGGGTACGCTACCGCCCTAGGGTGGTGGCTCCCCATTTGCCTGTAGTACTTGTGTTGTAGGTTAACTTGTCGCGCTATTAAGCTACCGGTTCATTAAACTACTTATTTGTTATACTAAAATCTTTGTTGTCCAATGATAGCTTAGCTTGCTGCTCGATCATTTTAATCAATAGCACTGAGCGCTCTAAGCCATCATTGGTTTGATATATTGCTTCAAGGCCTTGGTAGATACCTTGAGTTATCGTCACGACATCGCCCTCTTTAGGCAGCGAACGTTCATCAATACTATGTTCTTCAGGTGCTAGCGCAAGGCGCAACGAATCAACCATGGCATCACAAACCGTCGCATATTCAGTGCCAAAACGCACGAATTGAGCAACACCACGCGTTGAGCGAATGGCATTAAAGTTTGCAGTACTGGGGTCTAATTTTACAAAGAGGTAATTGGGGAAGAGTGATTCTAGTTGAACGCTTCTAACACCTTTACGAATTTTTTTGACCGCACGCTGCGGATGAAAAAACTCAATTCCTTGGTTCTGTAAATGCAGGCCGGCACGAGTTTCCTCGTTTGATTTACAATAGAGTAAATACCAGCTATGTGATCCCTGTGGCATGAACGTAAACATCCTTCACATCCTAAAAACGTGCAGAGTTTAGCACCTTTAAAACGGAAAGTTCAATATAAATCTGGGCTAAAAGCCACGCCATGCCTACTATTTCGGCATAACGTGATGGAATAGTGATAAATTTGCATTGATAACAAACAGTTCCAGATTAACAATCACCAAAAACAGTACGCGGCGTCCAGATACCACGGGTATCAATCAACTTAGGGATATTGATTTTCTTAATGTCAAAACGGGTAAACGGTTTATGATCAACCAACAACAATACAATATCGGCTTCGATCATCGCATCATTGAGTTTACTCAGTGCTACCTCGGCCGAAAAAGAGGATGGTAACGATTCAATATTGGGCTCAACGATTAACATTTTACCTGGATGTAATTGATTTAATGCGACCGCAATATTAAGCGCAGGACTTTCACGAAGATCATCAATGTCTGCTTTAAATGCGATACCTAGACACGCGACGGTAATATCTTCGACATTTTTGTGTGGCGCTTCAGATAACAGTTCATCAAGTTTTTGTTGATACTGCTCAATTACCCAAGCGGGTTTACTGTCATTAATTTTTCGTGCTTGTTGTATTATTTTTGCCTGTTTTGGTGTTTTAGAAACAATGAACCAGGGGTCAACAGCAATACAATGTCCACCTACGCCGGGTCCAGGTTGGAGAATATCAACTCTTGGATGACGATTCGCAAGGCTTATCAATTCCCAGACATTGATATCAAGTTCGTCACAAATCATCGACAACTCATTGGCGAATGCGATGCTGACATCTCGAGATGCATTCTCGGTTAGCTTCGCCATTTCTGCGGTGCGGGCGTTGGTAATAATACATTCGCCATCGACGAATATTTTATAGAGCTCAACACTGCGTTCAGAACATGTTTGTGTCATACCGCCAATCACTCTGTCGTTATGTACTAATTCCTTAACGACTTTTCCCGGCAGTACGCGCTCAGGACAATGGGCGACATTAATATCGGCATCATCACCAGCGTCTTGTGGAAAACTTAAATCAGGTCGTAACTCTTTGAGCCATTGCGCCAATTGTTCGGTAGTACCCACTGGTGACGTTGACTCTAAAATAACAAGATTTCCTTGCTCTAAAACTGGCGCAATAGTCTGAGCTGCTTGATAAATATAATCCAGGTCTGGCTCTGGGATCCCACCTTCCTCACAGGGTTTAAACGGCGTAGGCACGGCAATCAGAAATGCATCAGCAGCTTGCGCTTCCATCGATGCCTGTAGATACCCTTGCTGAACCGCTTTAAAAACAATGGCGTCTAACTCCGGCTCAATGATATGGATTTTACCTTGATTAATGGTATTAACCGCATTCTCATTAACATCTACGCCAAGTACTTTTAACTTACGAGATGCAAAAATAGCCGCCGTGGGTAATCCTATATATCCAAGCCCGATCACCGAAATTGTTTCAAAACTCATCCTAAATTCCTTTTGTTAATAGCACATCAATAATGCGTTGACATGCTAAACCATCACCATAAGGGTTATGCGCAACACTCATCTCCTGATAGGCCTGCTTATCGGTTAATAATATTTCAATATTTTGTACAATAGCATCGATTTCCGTGCCGACTAGTTTGACAGTACCAGCGTCCACAGCTTCGGGTCGTTCGGTGGTATCACGCATCACTAACACGGGTTTACCTAAGCTCGGCGCTTCCTCTTGAATACCTCCCGAGTCAGTTAAGATAAGGTAACTACGATTCATCAGGTAAACAAATGGCAAGTATTCTTGTGGCTCAATAAGCAAGACATTGTCGATACCTTGAAGCAAGCGGTTAACTGGTTCACGTACATTAGGGTTTAAATGCACAGGATATAAAATCTGGCAATCAGGATGTTTTTCAGCTACTTGCACCAGTGCCTGGCAGATCCGTTCGAAACCATCGCCAAAACTTTCACGACGATGACCAGTGACTAAAATCAATTTTTTATCGTCATCTAAATAGTCAAATTTACTATCGAGACTCTCATTGTTTGAAACCTTGTCCGAGACTTGCAATAACGCATCGATAACGGTATTACCGGTAACCACAATATTATTCGGCGCTACATTCTCCGCCAATAAATTTAACTTTGCTTGCTCAGTCGGGCAAAAATGGATATTCGTTAGTGAGGCTGTTAATTTTCGATTGCCCTCTTCTGGCCACGGCGAATAGATATTTCCGGTTCGAAGCCCCGCTTCCACATGACCCACTTTAATTTGATGGTAGTATGCACATAAGGTTGTCGCGAAGGTCGTGGTTGTATCACCATGTACCAACACAATATCTGGCTTATAATCTTCAAACACTTCCGATAGCCCCTTTAAGATCAATTGAGTGATATCGGCGAGTGTTTGTCCGCTCTTCATTATATTTAAATCATAGTGCGGTGTGAGTTCAAACAATGAGAGCACTTGGTCAAGCATTTCGCGATGTTGTGCTGTCACACAAATCCGATGCTCTAAGCCTGTAGTTTGATTGAGTTGTTTCGCTAACGGCGCCATCTTAATCGCTTCCGGCCGCGTACCAAATACGGTGAGTATCTTCAAAATATGTCCCTATAATTTGCTATTTCGCCCTAATCTATAAGCATAGCTAACATTTCCATAATCACACGCTCGATTCGACTAGCGCATTATATTTTTTCTTCAATCCCATTTGACGCTGTAACACTATTATATGCCTACTTATAACGAATAGGTCAAATAATAGACGCACTGGGAATATTAGACAAAAGTTTGCTATAGTGTCTCGCAAACGGGCATATCCGAAGTAGATATGTCTCTGCATTATAATTATAAAGCTTAGCGGTTGGCGGACTAAGCAATCACTCAAATTGAAGGATATTTCATGAACGATGCTCCACAACATGGTAGTAGCACCGACTTTATCGGTCATCCAAGAGGGTTAATAACCCTATTTTCCACGGAAATGTGGGAACGTATGAGTTATTACGGCATGCGTGCCTTACTAGTATTATTTATGACGGCCACTCTTCAAGAAGGAGGGTTAGCGTTAACCGTCGCGTCATCAGTAGCGATCTATGGTTTATATACCGGCGCCGTTTATTTCATGGGATTACCTGGCGGCTGGATAGCTGACAGACTAATTGGCGGACAGCGTGCAGTATGGTGGGGTGGTCTAATCATCATGATTGGCCACATTGTATTGGCAATACCTAGCGACAAAACTTTTTTTGTTGGACTCGTACTTGTTGTTTTAGGTACTGGCTTACTTAAACCGAATATTACTGCGATGGTTGGTAGTTTGTATGCGTCGGGTGATGAGCGCCGAGATAGTGGCTTCGCAATCTACTATATGGGAATTAACATCGGTTCGTTGATCGGCTACGGTGTATGTGGTTACTTAGCCACCAACCAAGGTTGGCACTGGGCATTTGGCGCAGCAGCAGTTGGCATGGCACTGGGTCTAATCGTTTATCGCTTCACTAGCAGCTTCCTGACTGAATCATCTAAAAGCCCAGCAGCACCATTGTCAGACAAAGCGCGCGGTATTAGTTGGTTTGTTATCGGTATATTCCTATCGCTCGTTGCTTTAGTGACTGTATTGGCTATTGAAGGGGTCATGGTTATTGATCCAATTGCCACTGCAAAATATGTCGCCGTTGCGTTTACCTTAATTTTCTTCGCTTATTTTGGTTACATCTACTTTTTAGGTAACCTCGACGGCAAAGAAAAGAAAAGTATGCTTGCGCTATTGTTGATTTGTTTCGCATCTGCATTTTTCTGGTCAGGGTTTGAACAAGCTGGTTCTTCACTCAACCTGTTTGCACGCGATTATACCGACCGCATGATTGGGGATTTTGAAATTCCGACCGCATGGTTCCAATCGGCCAACGCGTTCTTCATTATCGTACTAACACCGTTTTTTGCTGCATTGTGGATCAACTTAGGTAAGAGTCTCTGGAACCCTTCGTCAGGCTTGAAATGTGCATTTGGTTTAATTGTCATGGGTAGTGGCTTTGTCGCGATGTTTTTTGCCGCAGAAATTGCCGCGAAAGGACTTAAAGTTGCACCTTACTGGTTAATCCTTACTTACTTCTTACATACCGTCGGTGAACTATGCTTAAGCCCTATCGCTTTAAGCGCCGTGACTAAACTGTCTCCTCGTCGCTTCGCTGGTCAATTGATGGGTGTATTTGTACTAACCTACTCTATTGGTAACATTATCTCAGGTCTGTTAGCAGGTAACTTCGATCCAAATAACCTAGAGCAAATTCCTGCGCTGTATATTCAAATTAGCTTGTTCAGTATTGGTGCTGGTATTGTATTCCTGCTATTGGCATTGAAAACTAAAAGCTGGGAAAAGTTAGCAGAACAACGGACTGACTAATTTTGTTAAATTAAGATTAAATAAAAAAGGGGTTGCTTGTTAGCAACCCCTTTTTTTTTAATATGACTTACAAATCATCAATATCATCAAAATCGTCTAAATCCATCTCTTCATCTATTTGCGGGACGTTACCGTCGTAAATATCAAACAAACGTTGCTGATAGTACGCTTCCTGCACAAATGAATAGGGGTCTAGCGAGCCATTAAGCAGTCCTTCTTGATCAAGTAGCTGTGCACGCTGATGTAACCCTTTCAACGCACTCAACCCAAGACTTGGCCAAAATGCAAACTCGGTCGCTGGAAAATACAAGTTATCAATCTGGTCACCAACTTCGTTGCGGATGGTCGTAGGACCAATCATTGGCAACATTAAATAAGGACCATCATTAACGCCATAGACCGCCATAACTTCACCAAATTGGTCTTGCTTACGCGGAATGCCAATTTTTTCAGCGACATCGAATAAACCAAATAACCCCGCGGTAGAATTGATCAAGAAACGGGCAAACGCATTGCCAGAGTCTTCAACATTCCCTTGCAGTAAATTGTTCACCACCGATGGTGGTTCATCCAAGTTAGTCGCGGTATTGTAAATACCACTTTGCACCGGCACCGGGATATATCGCTTATAGAATATAGCCGCAGGTTTGGCGATGTAAAAGTCTAAATAGTCTCGATTGAGATCCCACATAGTACGATTGAAACTCTCAAACGGATCGCTGCGATCACTATCAATTAACTCAACAATCGGTTGGTTCTCTTCGGACGCCGCCATCACATTAGTACTACTAAACACCGCTATCGCCAGCACCGACAATATCGGTTTCCGGCTTAATAATTTTAAATGTTTCATCTTGAATTCTCGTCCATTTTCACCTGTAATGAGTATATCACGGCTTATTGAACACGAATGAATATTGGATATATTTTTCGCTAATCGCTATTCTATATCTGTTATTAATAATAAATCGGCAACTATGTCTAATAATTTGACCACGCCTGTGCCGGCAATATCGGCCTCCAATGACACACAGGTAACAAGCTCAATTAAAGATGCATCGCGTGCTGCATCTCATCCCAACGCGCCTAAAACGCATGTTATTGAGTCACACGTGTTAGCGATCACCGACGATAAGATCACCATCAGCATTCCAAGTCAGAAACCATTAACACTCGAGCGTTCACCGTCATTACCCACTCAAGATTTAGTTGTTGGTCAAAAAATCCAATTAGTATTAACATCAGATAAGCAGATGTTACACATTGCGATCAGTAAAGAGTCTACCAGCTTACCTATCGAACAATCGGTGCCATTAAACAAAGAATTATCAGCCCTATTAGCAAAACACACGACCCTGCCAATGGACTTGGAGCGTCAAGTTGCCTTCATTACTAAGCATCAACCATTAAGTGTTGGTGTTGCTAGAAAACTTCCAAACCAACAAATAAAGTTAGTCACTAACGCTCAAGACACATTGAAAGCGAGATTGCCTACTCCTAGTACGATACCGCTGAATCAATCGTTTAATTTGGCATTAGCGGTCAATGATAAAGGCGTGCCCATTGTCATTTTTCGTCAAACTGTCTCCTTGATTGCCATCGGTGCAGCAACTATCGAGTTGTCACAGCTAAAGCAACTTTCACCTAAGCTCAATTTACACACGCTACCTATCAATACAGTCACGGATGTCACTCAACTGCTCAAAACACAACCGCTAGCACCTAATCCGATACCAAAAATAGTAGATATGGAACATCCCCACATTAAATTATGGTTACGCCACCAACCTATCAAGCAAATAATTTCAACACTAGCGCAAACTACCCGTGAGTTTATCGCTATGCCGACGAACGTTGTGCCACAGCACTTAAACTCAGCGTCTGAAAAACACGTGCTAAACAACGCAATAAACACAGCCTCTTACGAGACAGCAACAACTATCGACAAAGCCGTACTTAACGAGCTAAAAACATCGGCGACCATCGATAAAAACGTATCTACCGAGCTGAAAAAACCGGTGACCACCGATAAAGCCGTACCTAACGAACTAAAAACAACGGCGACTACCGATAAACCGCTATCTAACGAACTAAAAAAACCGGTGACCGCCGATAAAGCCGTACCTAACGAACTAAAAACACTGGCGACCATCGAGAAAACCGTACCTAACGAGCTGAAAACACCGGCGACCATCGAGAAAACCGTACCTAACGAGCTGAAAACAGCGGCGACCATCGAGAGAACCGTATCTAACGAGCTGAAAACAGCGGCGACCATCGAGAGAACCGTATCTAACGAGCTGAAAACACCGACGACCATAGATAAAACCGTACCTAACGAGCTAAAAACAGCGGCGACCATCGAGAGAACCGTATCTAACGAGCTGAAAACACCGACGACCATCGATAAACCGCTATCTAACGAGCTAAAAACAGCCGCGAACATCTATAAAGCCGTATCTAACGAACTAAAAACAGCGGCGACTATCGATAAACCGCTATCTAACGAGCTAAAAACACCGGCGACCATAGATAAAGCCGTATCTACCGAGCTGAAAACACCGGCGAACATTGATAAAAACGTACCTAACGAGCTAAAAACACCGGCGAACATCGATAAAGCTGTACCTAATGAGATAAAAACACCAGCGACCATCGATAAAGCTGTATCTAATGAGATAAAAACACCAGCGACCATCGATAAAGCTGTATCTCACGAACTAAAAACACTAGCGTCCACTGAGAAATCTTTTCCTAATGTTTTAAAATCAACAACGAGTGAACTATTGGCGAATAAATTGCCACAACATCAAAGTCCGCCGTTGGGACGCTCCCCTGGCAATCTGGTTCAGAATGCTACTCCCTCTCAACCAGCAAATCCTTCTATCGCCAATTCCCCGGAAGATACTTCACCAGAACTCATGCCAAAAAGGCCGCCTAGTACTTCCGGTGCTAATGATACTCTTAATACGCCCCCCAATCAGTCAGAGACCAAGACTGCGCAATTAAGTAAGCCTTCACTATCGCTACAAAAGCTTAGTAGTCTATTAGCAACATTACAGCAGCATCATTCTATGGTTCCTGCGAAGGAGTTAAGTACCACATCCACAACCGATTCAGATGAGCTCAGTCGACTTGAAGCCATTGAACAGTTCAAACAACTAGTTCACACAGTGCCACAACAGCTACCTAGCATGAGCCAACTTGTTAACCCCGCTCAATTAGCACATACCATTGCCCAGTTTTCCACCTTCGTGCCTCTCGCGGCGTCAAGTATTAACTTATCATCTCTAGGCCCCCTGGCTGGTGCTTTACAATTAATTTTAGGAGCGAGGGGAGCAGGTAGTAGTGTGGGGTTATCACCAGCCATGCAACAACAGATGAGTAAGCTAATCAATAAAAAAGCTAAACCAAACCCTGCATTGCTTCAAGCATTACAATTACTTGGCACTTTATCGAATTTAAAGCCGTTAGAAGATGCCCTTACGTCATTATCAAGTCACATCACCCTGTATCAATACCAAAATTTAGAGAGCAATCTTAACAATCACCAACTATTCTATTTCACGCTACCGACGCGTGAGCAAGGTGTCGACCAAATCGAAGGTGAAATTGAACATCAGCAAGAAACCTCTGATGGTGAAAAGTCTTGGCGCTTAACATTATTACTGCCAATAGGTGATGGCCAAAAGCTCAAAGCGATTGCAGTATTAGCCTCACAAAACGTTACGCTAGAGTTTGTCTGCAGCGATGCAGTATTGCTCGACATAGCCAATAGTTATCAACAATTTCTAGCAGATAGGCTGCTATCTTTAGGATTTAATCAGGCTGAAATTAACTGTCGCCATGCTCCTATAGAGAAATCGTTGTTGAAAAGGCCCAACCAATTAGTGGAATTAGTCGTATGAACGATACCAAGATAGATCCCAATAAAAGCGCCGTTGCCCTAAAATATGAATCCGGCTCTGCGCCAAAGGTAGTTGCTAAAGGATATGGTGAACTCGCACAAGAGCTGATTGATATAGCAGAAGAAAATAACGTCATGATCCATCAAGACCAAGAGTTGGTTAAATTTTTACATCAGTTAGATCTCGGGCAAGAGATCCCAAAAGATCTCTACCTTATCATTGCCGAACTCATCGCATTCTCTTTTGTTTTACAAGGGAAATTCCCTGAAAACTGGAAAGATGCACACAACAAGATTAATATAAAAGGTTAAAGCTTCTATTTCTAACTAATTAGTGACTATACTAGAAGTAATACAATAGTACGAATACAAGGCCATCATGGAAATAGCGTTAATACAACAGTTCACGGTAATTTTTTCAGTAGCCAGCTTACTGATGTTTTTAACCTACCTTCCCAACAACAAACACATTCCAGGGGTTAAACTGTGGACGGTGGCACTTATCTTTTTCCCGATTGCTCATTGGCTGTTTACGCAACATTATGGTCATTTTTGGTCTGTTTTTATCGCTAATGTTTTACTTTCGAGCGCTTTGACTCTAATAATGGTTGGGACAAGAGCTTTTTATGGGTTAACTAAATATAAAGTGAGCCTCATTGTTTATCTTATCTCTGCAATCATTGCCACTTCCTACTATTTCACACTGATTGTGCCAGATATCACGATGCGACGGATATTATTGTCCTTTATTGCCGTTTCCTGTTTGATTATTATGATTTCCAGCATTATTAATGTGAAACAGTACCAAGGTAAGGCGAAAACATTTCTCCTTACCTTGTGCATTGTCACCAGCCTATCTTTATTTACCAGAATATTTCTTAAGCTCCACTTTAGTGACCAAGAACTCCAAAGTGAGCTCCAGTTACTCCATCAAATCGTAGAGTTAATGATGCTAGCAATGGGATTTCTTTTTGCGATATCATTCTCATTTTTATGTCAATCACGATACACTCATTATCGACGAGCTAGTGAACAGCAACATATCAATGAACTTGAGTTAAAAGCGATGTTTATGCAAACACTCGAGGCTGAAATTAGCAAACCATTACAAGCACTAATAAGAGCTAATGAAGATAAAGAACAGCCTGACCACAGCATTATTGCAGAGCAAGCAAAGCACCTTAGTCTACTTTCCCAAGAGGTTTTTTCCCAAGAATCTACCGACAGTTTAGCGAGTAAAAAACAACCTCAAGTTGTCTATACTCGGCTTGAAGAATGGCTGACTAACATATTGCAATCGCTACAAGCATTAGCGAATGAAAAACAGATTAATTTATCATTGAATTTTCCAGATCCGATCGGCCCCTGCTATTTGTTAGAACAATACAAATTAGGATTAGTGATAAACAACTTATTTACTCAAATCCTAAATATTATGCCTAACGGCACAATATTATTAACCGTGCACATCAAGCAATCAACATCGAGTCAAGACGCTACTCTTATACATTTTGATTTTTCAGAACCCACCTCTGGCAGTAGCAATAATTTAATTAACAAAGATGTATTTACCAATCATTACGGCAGCCAATTATCCCAACGAGTTATCGCCTCACTGGGTAGTCAACTCGAATTTAATAAAGATAATCAAGGGCAAAATCATATGTTCTTTGAGATCATTGCCAGTGAGGGAGTTGACGATGATATTCGTTATCAAATTCCCCGCTATAATATTGCACCAGTCAATCATTTAGATATCTTACTAGTCAGTCATGACCGTCGTACGCAACAAACAGTGACAGATATTCTCAATCAACATAAGCATTACCTCGACATCGCGCAAAATACCGAAGAAATGCTAGCTCGCCTCAATGACTCAGCTTATAGCGTGATCATTCTTGATATAAACGCCAATGACTTTAACGCACTCGATGTACCACATTTAATTAAAAAGCGCGGGCTACCTAACCAGGAAATCCCAATTGTTGCGTTAACCAATAATGTTTCCTCGGTGGCCAAACTCGCGTTATCAACTGAGGGCCTGACAACGCTTGTTGCCAAACCAATTCAAGAGGGTTCATTACAACGCGCAATAAATTCAATAATTAAGAGCCATTCCCCCCTCGAAACCGACTTAGAATACATCGAAGATGCACCAACGCGGACCTCAAAAGAGTCATCGCTAGCAATAGGACAAGCGCCGATAGTTACAGAGTCTTCTTGTGAAGAAGTCATCTTTGAAACTATCGGTTTAGAACAATCACACATAGCAGATACAGAACAATCCTCACAGCTACCTCGCTTTATTCAACAACGTAAAAATGGCGATACGCCAATGAACGTGAATAAAGAAACAAAAGCTCCAACTACCAAATTATTTAACCCCAACGCGCTTCCCTTGCTCGAACTCAACAGTCAAGAAACTTCACTCTTAGACATTATAAAGAATGTTAATAAAGAAATTAATACGTTGTTTGCACAGCTTAAACAGCAACTAAGCAGCAGAAATAAAGAACAGCTACCACAGACAATGTACATGCTAGCGCGAGCGAGCGACAAATTGGGCTATGTCTCGCTTGCCGAGTTACTACTAACCACCGAGACCAACACTATCGAAGGTACAGGTGGCAAAGAATTCCTACAGTTCGAAAAGGTCCTATTAGAGTCACAACAATTACTTGCAGAGCATATCAAAACATTACCTTAACCAGTTGCACCTAGCATTGAAAGTAAGTATTCTACGCGGCCGTTTCAATGTTGGATTTTATGATGATAGGTTTTGATTACGGCACTTCAAATTGTGCCGTTGCTGCGATGGTTAATGGCAAACCACAACTTTTAGAGCTAGGTGCGCACGGTAAATTTATGCCGTCGACCTTATACTCCGCTAGCCGAGACACCATCGTTAATTGGCTGTCTAGTCAACTCCCTCCTGATAGACAAGCAGATTATAACCAACAACGTCAAATGCAACTTAATAAAGGCCAGAACGTGCTACGTGAATTGGCTTATGACGACATCTCTACCGAGCTCAGCTTTGGCCGACAAGCACTAACGAACTATCTTGATGACCCCGAAGAAGGTTATTATATCAAGTCACCGAAATCCTTTCTTGGCGCTAGTGGTCTTCATCCACAACAAATTGCGCTGTTTGAAGATATTGTAGCCTCAATGATGAGTCACGTAAAAACCAACGCCGAACAAGACTTGGGACGCGAAGTAAACCAAGTCGTTATTGGTCGTCCGATTAATTTTCAGGGCCTCAAGGGTGAGAAAAGCAATCAGCAAGCGATAACGATACTAACCAATGCAGCTAAACGTATCGGCTATAAAGACATTGAGTTCCAATTTGAACCGGTCGCCGCAGGATTTGAGTTTGAGGCAACGCTCGCCGAAGAAAAGCGGGTATTGGTGGTCGATATCGGTGGCGGCACCACCGATATTTCAATGTTGTTAATGGGCCCTAAATTAGCACCGCTTATCGATAGGAAAGCACATTTACTTGGCCACAGTGGCCAACGAATTGGTGGCAATGATTTAGATATTCAACTGACCATGCGAGGGCTAATGCCAAGTTTAGGGTTAGGCAGCCTAGCCACTACAGGGAAACCCATGCCGACAAGTTTTCATTGGCAAGCGGCATCGATCAATAATATTAACGATCAGACCGACTTTTATAGCGGGGTAAACGAACGAGCATTACAACAACTGGTAAAACAAGCGGCGTCACCACACCTTGTATCTCGTTTATTAAAAGTGCAACAAGAGAGACTAACCTACCAATTAGTCAACAGCGGTGAGCGAGCAAAGATAGCACTCACAGATCATGAACAACTCGATGTTGATCTTAGTTACTTAGATACAGGTCTTACTGCACAGGTTAGCCGTGACACCCTATTACAAGCAAATAGCCGCCACTTGCAAAGCATTGCTAAACTTATCGATCAAACTATCGCTCAGGCAGGCTGCCAACCTGATGTCATATTTGTCACCGGTGGTAGCGCTAAATCACCAGTGTTACACCAATTTTTAGAACAACATTTTAATAGTAGCGAATTAGTCACCGGCGATCACTTTGCCAGTGTGACAGCTGGTCTAGCCCGTTGGTCACAACGGATATTTTCATAGCGGTTCGCCCCTACCCCCTAAATCCCTTTAGTCGTGAACATCGCCGCTTCTTACCATCCATGGCACCACGGCGTACCGTTCATCCTGAACATAAAAAAACGCCAGTCATTGGGATGACTGGCGTTTTTAATTGCTAATTTAGATAGCAAACCTGAATTCTGTATAAGTGAATTCAGGTTAACTAAATATTATCTATCTTTTAGAGCGGGCACTGCGAGAAATTGATACGGTACCTACAGAATGATCTTCACTTTGGTTTGATACACTAAAGCGCAGTCCGTAATCGGTAATATTACGACCGGCATCAGGGATATCATCACTGATAAAGCTTTTTCTATCTTTAAAGCTTTTCTTCGGCGCACGGCGATAATCTTTCAGTGTTACGCCATATGCTTCTTCTAAGTCCAAGAACATTCTTTCGCCTCTATCACGACTAAAAGCAGCATCATGAATTTGGTAACGAGTAGAAGCGGCAGCACCATCACTCCAGAATAGTGTTCTCTGATCAGCATCGACCACACCTAAGAAGCCATCTCCTGGGTGTATGCCAACCCAGTTATCGCTATACTTATTATCGACATACCACACTAACAAGCCAGGCTCATAGCGCATCGTTTGACCTGCAACATTAATATGCGCTAAACCAGTATCGATACCGTGATGGGTACGCCACTCTAACAAGTAGTAATGATCAGTATAATTAACACCCGTACTTTTACTAAAACCATCGAGCGTAAAGTGATCGTTATCCATGTCTTCTAAAACGACAACGCCATCAACTTCAACAACGACATCATCAACATAGAGTCCAGGATTAATGACAGCACCATCTGATACATAGTTAACCACGACAATAATTTGTTGTCCGGCGAACGCAGATAAATCAAATTCAGTGTCAATCCAACCACCAGAAGAGCCGGTAATACCATTACCTAGGTTACTGTCATTAGGATCATCACCTGTTGTGATATCGTTGGCTAAACGAGTTAATACACCGCCTTCATCTTGCACCATTACATAGGCATAATCCCAATCGGCTTCAATGTCATACCATGTTTTAAATTTAAGCGCTGCCATGCTGGCATCAGATAAATCAATTGCCGTGTACATCATAGAATTAAGATTATTGTCAGCACCACCAAAGTAGCTAAATTCACCACTTGCTGGGGTTGTCACAACTTCTTCTTTCGGCGGCAGGTCAACACGTATTACATCGTTGTTGATACCTTTAGTTGAGGCGCGATCAAGATGAGCAACCACATCGACAGATGCTAACTGATCATAGCTAATAACACCACCATGTTGCCAGTTACCGCCAAGGCTTCCTTGGAGGAATTCTTTAGCCCACGCACTCATACCGGTCGGTTCAGTCCCGCCTAATAAACCAGCCCAACTGCCCGAAGACATGATTGACCATGAAGAAACAGGTTCACCACGACCCGTATATTGGGTGTCATATTCATCAGGTAACCCTAAGTCATGACCATACTCATGGCTAATAACGCCAACGGCACTATCAATCGGTGCAATGGTGTAATCATAAGCACCCATAACACCACCCCAATATGGAACTTCTGTTGGTGTATCGGTAGGGAAGACACCACCTAGATTCCAGCGATGAGCCCAAATAGCGTCTTCACCTAATTGACCGCCACCCGCTTCTTCACCGACACTAGAATGGAAAATCATAATGTGATCGACTAGACCATCAGGTTCCCAATAGTTACCATCACCATCAAGATCATAGCGATCTTCGATATCGTAATCGGCTAAGTTGACGGTAGGATCGGCAGACGCTGCCGTTAAAGCTTCACGCACTAACGCTCTGGCATCGCCATCTACATTGTTGCCGTAAAACGCCGCAGGTTGACTCGCCATGTACCAGCCAGCAACGCCACCTGATGTCGAGTAACTACCACCGGATTGCGCTTCATAATATTGCTTAAACGAATTAGCGTGATGGCCATTTGGTGCATCCCAACCATCATTACCAAATAAAATTCGTTCATAATGGGCGGTATTATAATCTTCGAAATACATCCCTGTGTCTTCAGGGTTAACCGCATTATGAACAAAATCAGGGAATTCCATCAGTATCGCGAGTACTCTGGCCGTTTGCACGTCACCAGAATAGGGCACATCGACAGCATTAGCCGGACGGTTCCTTTTACCACGTCCTAGATTAACGCTTTTACGATGTCTTTTTTGTAGTTTGCCCTCTTTAACCTTATCACCCATCACAAACAGACTAGTGTTAGCACTATCAAACGTTGCCGCGTTGGCAATTGATTGAGTTCGTCGTTCGGCGAGGTAATTTTTCAGGGCAGACTCGGCATCATTTATCGATGCATTTTTTGAAATTTTTCCAGATTTTTGTAACATTTTAATAAGGCGGGCTTCATCGGCGATGACCGCATCAAATGCCCCGTTTGTTGGCGCATGATGTTGCGCCATGGTTGCACCAGCGACGCTAGCTAGCGCGACAGCAACAGATATACTCTTGATTTTATTCATACAAACCCTTTGTAATATAGTTATTATTAATTTAATAGCCTGCAGCTTCCAATAAAATGATCAGTGCCCTACGAATTTAACAACCCAGAACAACCACTAGATTTACGATCGAAATAGCCAATGCAGATTAAATAACATAATCGCCTAAACAGAGTTTGTCGAGCGTAAACTCAAACAAAAAAACAATAATGCAACAATTCCTTTACAGCGAACAAAAGTAGCGCCCCTAATGAGTCACGAACCAAAAAAAGCCAGCACTTTAGTTTTATTGCGGTAATTATTGAAGCATCAATTACGCTAATCAAGAGCATCCTTTGAACTCAACAATTAACAAAGCCACTGCTCTGCTAGTGCTTGTCTGCTAACTTGTTTGAATCGTTTTATAGGCCAGTAAACTACCATCGCTATTAATTTGAGTCTCAAATTGAAACTCCTCATAGTCACTACCAAATACCGTATCGCGACCACCGCTTAATGTCGTGTCTTGCGTGCCACGTCCGCTGTATTCACTGTGATTATTACAAATATCTTGCGTTAACGTGTCATCGAAGCAAAATTGTGAAATAAGTGAAGCGTTGTTGTTGGTAACGCTAAAATGGATATGAATGGTGCGCCCTGAATACCATCCAGGAAAACAGCTCTTAAAATTAACACGACCATTACTGTCGGTGATCAATTCCCCCCGATACCATGTACTGCTTTGAGCAGCATTATCGCCGCTAGTACAAAAATCACCTGCAAAACCGCTACTGTCTTCACTATTAGTAGTGTCTCCAGAGTAGACTCCCGCAGTATAGCAATGCCACACCGCTATTTCATGGTTTGCTAGCGGATTACATTCACTATCGATCAATCTTAGGCATAGCATCATTGGTAAACCTGTCAATCCAGTTGATATATCCTCGGTAGTATCGACAGAGAAAAAACACGGCCCTTCGGTTGTTGATCCCGTTAAGGCTATTGCACAGGCAGTTGCTGACTCAAATAAGGTATCATCAGGATAGTTTTCTGTTATTAGCTCGGTGCCACCGACAAGCCAATCCCCAGTTTCCGTTGAGCTTGAACCACCGGTCGTTGGCTCGGTGGTGGGCTGAGTATCAATGTCAGCGTTTGTCGTATCACTATTATCCCCCCCACATCCGATAATCGAAATAATGGGTAACGCAGTGATCGCAATACCTAATGTTTTTACAAGATTGCGTCGTGTTTGTTGATTGTTCGACATGAATTAACTCCAGCATTAGTGTGACTTCATTACTAAAGATAATAGAACAACATTTCGCTTAAATAATGGAGATACTGTGGAGAATTAAGCACCCAGCGCTTACAACACTAGTTAGCAATACTTAACAATCAGACCATGTTCTCACCAAGTTATGATAGATCCCAGTAAGCCGTCTCACTTCAGCATCATCATAACCTCGGTCAACGGTTAACACCTGGATCGATTGATCGAGTTCAAATAATTGTTCACGTTGTGCGCTATCTTTGACCAGACTCTGAACCCAAAAAAAAGAACAAACACGTGAACCACGAGTTACAGCTTTAACTTCATGTAAGCTGGTTGAGGGATAGACAATTAAATCCCCCGCTTCAAGTTTTACTTGCTGCGCGCCGAATTGGGTTTCTATCGTTAGTTCCCCGCCATCGTATTCGTCGGGTTCGCTTAAAAATAACGTTGCTGACACATCCGTCCGCATTCGCTGTCCATTGGCTAACGACATGATTGCATTGTCGATATGAAGGCCATAATGACCACCATCTTGATAGCGGTTAAATTTAGGTGGGAATATTTTATTGGGTAATGCTGCTGAAACAAAGGTCGGGTGGCCATTTAACCGCCCTATCAGCGTTTCGCTTAAATGACGGGTTAACTCTTCCTTGTCGTCAAGTTGTTGATTGGTCTTTACATGTTTAGCTTGGCCGCCTGCCGTTAAACGACCATCGAGCCATGGCGCGCTGTCCATGTGCTCTCGATAGTTTCTTACTTCTTCTTTACTCAATACACCAGGGATCGAAATTAACATGATATGCTCCTAAAATTTTCGGTAAATACAGTCAGGCGTGATATCAGCCAATGTTGGACATCCCATTAACGCCATCGTTAACTCAAATTCTTCGATGAATAAACGTAAAATATGCGCCACGCCTAATGGGCCAGCGACGGCTAATCCGTGAAGCTGCGGCCGACCAATTAATACAGCATCAGCGCCAAGCGCTATCGCTTTAAAGATATCGGAACCCCGTCTTATGCCGCTGTCGAGCAACACCGTGAAGTTATCACCAACTTGCTGTCGAATTAGCGGCAACATCTCAATAGGGGCAGGCAGCCCATCGAGCGTACGACCGCCATGATTGGACACCACGATACCCGACAATCCCATTTTCTGAGCTTGTTTAGCATCCTTAGGATTGATGATGCCCTTAAGTAAAATGGGTAACCTTGTGTGAGTTTTTAGCCATGCAATATCCTGCCACGTTGGTGCGTCGCTCATGATACCGTTGAGGATAATACTCTGCTCAGGACCTAAGCTGCGTTGAACAGGTGCTATGTTGGCGCGTAAATTAACCGCTTCAACATCATTAGGTAAGCTAAAATTGGCTCGCTGTGCTCTGTTGCGTAAACCATTTAATGGCGCGTCAATAGTCACCACCAAGTGGCTAAATCCAGCCAACTCGGCACGACGTACTAATGATAAGGTGTTTTGCTTACTGTCTTGAAAATAGAGTTGAAACCACTTTGGGGTTGCAAGCGCATCAGCAACTTCCTCTAATGAAGTTGACGAAAGCGTGCTACTAATAAATCCAACTTCCATCGCATTAGCCGCTTCTATCGTTGCTAGTTCCCCCATCGGGTGAACCAATTTCTGATAAGCTACCGGTGCTAATAATATTGGGGTCTTAAATTGTTGCCCAACCAATTGGCACTGCGTCGACGCCCGCTCAAAAGATTGCAGCACTTGAGGCATCAGCTTTATCTCGTCAAAAGCACGTCGATTATTGGTTAATGTTAGGTCGTCGGCAACGCCCCCTTCAATATATTCAAAAATATCTGGCGCAACAAAATGTGGGAAAATGCGTTGATAGTCACAAGGCGCGACAAGTTCACTGGGGATTTGGTTTAACGGTGGGCTAATATTGACTGATTTTGACATAATAAATTCTAAATTTAAGTAAAATTAAGCCAGCCTATAATGACTGGCTTAATCTTGTCATACAGTTTTCAAGCGAGCTTAAAAATCGTAAGACACGGTTAGTTGGTGTTTTTAGTCGTCGAGGTAAGAATATTCACTATTGTTGACCTAAAACTTGTAGTTTTGCTTGAATATAGTCGCTGTGATTTAGATGAATTAACTCAGCTACCTTTCGAATAACATATTCCTCATGCCCATCCAATACACCATCAGCATAAGCGACTTGCCACATTGCTCGAATAAAATCGATTCGCTGCGCACGGTCGAGCGTTTTCGTTAATATTGAAGTAAATGTTTGCATTGAAATAGCATCTTGCTGCTGGGTTTTAGCCAGCGTCATTAATTCTGCAACTCGTTCATTACTTAGGTTAAAGGTGCCTGCGACGATTTTATTAATCGCGGCTTGCTCTGCGATATCGACCGTCATATCAGCAGTGGCAACTTCATATAACAACACCGACAACGCCAATTCAGGCGCAATAGGCTGTTCTTCAACTACCGATTCAAATAAATTTCGTAATGTTCTAAACACTTTTTTCCCTCACTCACAATATCCGATGACTTTGCGTAGTCTGTCATACTCTAAATCATAAGAGAACATGTCGTTTGCTCAGAGTAAGAATCATTAATTAAAGTGATTGAGAAATAGTAAATATCGACAGAAGCGGCGTGACAAAATATGGATACAGTTAACTTGGCTTAATAACCTTGATAATTGTGCCTACCAACCATGCAGGATCGCATTGTCCCATTTGTTGCTGGCTAACGCTCGCAGCGTTATCACCACACAGAGTGAGCATGCCACACTCTGAAATACTGGCTACTCGTTTCACGATATCGCCGTATTGAGGATGTTCGATAAAGACAATATTCCCCGCCTTTACCCGCAACCAACAATGTAGCAGCAGAAAGCTACCATCAAGGATGGTGGGTGCCATGCTATGTCCAACAGCACGGCACAATTTAAATCCGAGCAATGTTATTTAACCACTGGGTAAATCACTGATTCAGCTGGTGGATAAGGCGATGTCGCCAGATATGTCTCAACACTTTTAGTCGCCCAAAATATTTCTGCGAAGCGATTAACTTTCGTCAATAACGCCACAGTGATATCGCGATCAACGTGTTGTTTAGCCGCAGAGGCCGCTAGCATAATGGAATGAGTTAGCTCGTGAATTTCTGGGAACTGGTCAAACTGTGGTTGTTTAAAGTAATCGCCCCAAATAACGGTGATCTCTTTCTTTACTTTGATCCCATGTTCTTCTTTTTCATTTACTAAGCGAATAAATTGCGCTTGTTCTTTAACATTTAACGTCTCTTTCTGAGTCAATTCATCAAGCAGATCAACTAATCTAATCATGGTTAACACCGCAATTTGAGCGCTCATCGGATCGTAAATTTTACAAGGAATATCACAATGTGCAGATAGATTAGTCAGTGACGTATGTTGAGTGATTTTTTCGAGTAAATTAAATAGCATTATGATTTGTCCTGAGATTTATTTTTATTAATGCGGTAGTAAGCAACGCCGGCAGCAATAATCACTGGTGCCAACCATAATAAGTGGATCAGCGATGCATTTGCCGCGCTGTGATCGTGACCGCCATGTGACCAGGCCAGTTGCGAAAATAAACCCGTTGAAAGCACTAATAGTGCCTTATTAATTAATGAACAGTTTTTCATGATACTCCTAGGATAGATCGGTTAGTGTAAGGTTTTGTAAGGGGTTAATAGCCATTCTTTGGTTGCTTGTAGGTGTTCCAAACATGAGCTACAAATTGGATAACGTCGGCTAAATTCAAGTAACGGAAACAGCGTGACCTTAATGGCGCGATACATCATTTGCTCTGATTCATCGTTAAGGGCACTTTCACGGTATAAGGTGAGTAAACGATAATGAGGCAATGTTAAATAACGCAGCGCCACTTGTGCCTCACCTTGCGCCTCAAATAGGCTGGCAAGGTTATGTAAGCTAGCGACCCAGGCTAATAGTAATTCGACATTTTCTAGATCCTGCTGCCACTCTTTTTCGATAATGCTTTCGGCTTGATAGTAGCAATTTTCGGCCTCCAACCAGTCTTGTGCATCAAAACTATGATTGCCACGCTCAATTAACGTTTGCCACGATTTCATAATAAACACTCAAATAATAATAATTACCATTTGTAACTGATTATCATTATCATGTAAAGTGTAATTTTAATAAAAGGACTCAATCATGAAAAAAATAACCACCTTAATTACGCTTGTACTATTGGCGATTAGCCCAGCGATTTATGCCGCACAACATACGGTGAAATTATTATCATCAGGTAGTAATGGCCAAATAATGGTGATGGAACCGGGGTTTATTAAGATTGCACCAGGCGATAGCATCAGTTTTGAGCCATCCGATCCTTCACACAACGTTGTGTCACATAGTATTCCTGACGGCGCGGAAGCATTTGCGACACCTTACGGTAAACAACAAACCATTACCTTTACCGCAGAAGGTTTCTACGTCTATAAATGTCAGCCACATTTACCATTAGGAATGGTCGGTGTTATTGAGGTGGGGAATGCAACAAACCTAAAGCAAGCAAGCGACGGTTTAAAGGCGTTAAAAGCACAAGTAGCGATGAATAAGGAACGTATCGATAAGTACCTATCGCTGATTAAACAGTAATTATTTATTAACACTCTTCTGGTTAGCTGATGAAAAAACTAAGTTAACCATTGATAGTATTACCTTTATCATCTCCCTTCATCCCCAGCCAATGAAATACTCGTAGAAAAAAAACACAATTCAGAATTACGTCTATACTTAAAAAGTTGCCGTCAAAAGTAATACTTAAATCTCATTTAATTTTAAGACGTAATAGTGGTGTATCAATGAAAAATTTATCGATTCAATTTAAGATCCTGTTAATACCCATCGTTGGGGTTATTGGTCTTCTCGTCTACTTGGCCATTACCTTTTCAACCATGAGCACAGCAGAGAAACTGCTAGGGCATGCTCAAAAGATAGAATTCCCGATGCTACAAGTCGCAGATAAAAGCCTAGTCACCCTAGACAAAATTAAAGAAACACTTGGTAATGCCGCCACTACAGGGGAAGCTGAGCTACTTGTTAGTGCCAATGAACTGGCGGTTGAATTACGAGATCGGCTGACAAAAAGTCAGGAGCTCAGTAGTGAAAACCGTGCAACACTAAAAACTATGTTGCGCTCATTCGAGCATTATTACACGACGGCATCAGGCTTATCGAAAGAACTTGTTGATGGCACTGCTGACTTTTCAACGTTAGGAGAGCGCAGTAAAGTGATGGCCAGTGAGCTTGCCACTATTCAGCAACAACTGAACACCTTTCAAACAGAACAAGCTAATGCGTTTGACAGCGCGTTAGCACAAGTTATTTCATCGTCACAACGCGCCTCAACAATTGGGCTGATTGTTGCCATTGTCACAATCACTATTTTGTTTGCGGTCGCGATCCCAATCTCAAATGCGATAAAATATAATATCAGAGAGATCATCGATTCAATGAAGAATATCGCGCAAGATAATGGGGACTTAACAGTTCGCTTAAAGAGCAATAGCAACGATGATATCGGCGAACTCGTTTATTGGTTCAATAATTTTATCGAGAAACTGCAAGGGGTGATCAGCGATGTGGTCAAGACGGCGCTCCCGCTAGCCCAAACAGCAGCAACGATCAAAGAGCTGTCACAGCAATCGATGGTTACCTTTGATAATCAAAAACAGAGTGTTGAACATTCTCAATCGTCTGTCGAAGACATGACACATAGTGTCAGTTCAATAACGACCAATGCCGCAAGCGCAGCAGAAGCGGCAGTTAATGCAAATATTGAGTCCGAACGAGGTAAAAAGGTGGTAGAAAGTACCGTCAATGACATCCGAGAGTTAGCCACCAACATTAACGATTCTGCGGAAACCATCCTCAAGTTGGAACAAGATACCAACCGCGTTAACGTTGTCTTAGAAGTGATTAAAGGAATTGCAGAACAAACCAATTTGCTGGCATTAAACGCCGCTATCGAAGCCGCTCGCGCCGGAGAGCAAGGACGTGGGTTTGCGGTTGTTGCAGATGAAGTCCGTAACCTCGCGTCTCGAACTCAAGAGTCCACCGAAGAAATAAACTTAATGTTAGGCCAACTGCAATCTGCCGCCCAAGCAGCAGTATCGATGATGGACCTGTCCAAGAAAAAAGTCGATACCAGTGTTGAAAGCGCCAATATTGCTGGTGAGAGCTTGGTAGTGATAACCGATGCCGTTAATACCATTGCAGATATGAACAGCGCCATCGCTTCTGAAACAGAGGCACAGCAAAATACTTCTCAACTCATGGTTAGCCATGTTGATGATATTCAAACTTGTACCGATGAGGCTGTGGCCGCCTCAACAGAAATCGCAAACGTTAGTGAACAGCTATCGAACTTAGCAACAGATCTTGAGCATATCGCTCGTCAATTTAAAGTATAAATTTTTCTTATAGGTTGAGGTATTACTATGAAACATAAAGCGCTAAAAACTGTATTAACAACACTCGCATTGATGTCCACGTCGACATTCTCAGCGGCAGAGATAAATTTCTCTGGTTTTGCAACCATTGCCGCTGGAACAACAACCTCCAGCGATGAAGCCTACAACGGATATACCAGCGACTTTAACTTTAATGAAGGTTCGCTCTTTGCATTGCAAGCATCAAGTCAATTAGGTGATGGGTTAAGCGTTACTGCTCAACTTATTGCGCGTGGTAGTAATGACTGGGAGCCAGCCTTTGAATGGGCATTCATCGCCTATGAAGTGAATGATAATCTCAAAGTACTTGCAGGGCGTCAACGAGCGCCATTCTTCACCTATTCAGATTATTTAGATGTGTCCTATGCCTACCATTGGATATCACCGCCGTCAGGGGTATATAACTTAGCCTTTGATAGTTTCGATGGCGTTGGCGCAATTTACAATACTCAGTGGGGAGAAACCGATAATACCTTTCATTTTGTTGTCGGACGCAATACAGACGATATAACCCTGATTAGTACTGGCACGACAGTGAATCCAGAATTCAACAACATTCTGGGTGTTGCTTGGACGATGAATAAGGATTGGTTAACACTACGTGCTGGTTATTTCCAGACGGAGATGACCATTTATGTGCCTGAATTAGCGCCATTAGTAACCGGTTGGACCTCCGCAGGCTTCCCAGACGTTGCAAACAATATTCAAGCGAACGAAGATGACGTTTGGTTTGCCGAACTTGGCTTTCAAATCGACTACGAGGACTACTTAGTAGTCGGTGAATATACACGGTTAGATCTCAGTGGCAGCGGTTTCTCAAACGATGACTCATTTTATATTTCATTCGGAAAGCGCTTTGACAATATCATGTTACACCTCACCTATGGTGAAGATGACGATGAAATAGAAAACTACCTCGCCAATGTGCCAAATGTTGCAGCTCTTGCTGCGCTTTACGTACCTACTGCTGGAATTTTAGCGGCTGAGCACAAGAAACAAAAATATGTTACCGCAGGTGTAAAGTGGGACTTTCATGATATGGCGAGCTTAAAATTTGAAGTCACTAAATTTGACGATAACTTAAGTTCATCTAACGACGCTACATTATTGAACGTCGCGCTTGTCACTGTCTTTTAAAGGGAGAATAGTATGTTGAAACCTATATTTAAACTAAAGTACGCCGGTAACGTATTAGCGCTTATTTCAATACTTGTGGCTAATTTCGCCAACGCAGAAATGGTCGTTGTGGTAAATAAAGCGAACCAAAATACATTAACCCAAAATGACGTTTCTCGAATTTTTCTTGGTAAAATGAAAAGCTTTGCCAGCGGCAATAGCATCACCCCAGTCAACATTACCAATAAAGAAGCATTGCGTGCTGAATTTAATAAGAAGGTGCTCAAGAAAAGCTCTAGCCAAGTTAAAGCCTATTGGTCAAAACTTGTTTTCTCAGGAAAAGGAACTCCGCCAGCGGAACTTGCGTCCGATGCAAAAATAAAAGAATTTATCGCGGCTAATCCCGACGCTATCGGTTATATCGACAGCAAAAGCCTCGATGATAGTGTCAAATCAGTGCTAACACTATAACGTAATAGGCCATGCTAACGAGCTCTCATTAGCATGGCCTACTTATCATTTATAGCTTTGGTGGACACGTACGTTAAACTGTTCATCCCTAAAGAAGATATTTTCTACAAATAACCCTACACTCTATATTATCAATTGTGTTTACAGACCGGTGTGATACTGGGTATTAGTCGAGTCTGGCACCATTTGATGCACTACCGACGACAGCTCATCCTCGCCCTTGAGCAACTGCTCAAACTGCGCTATCAATGCCACTTTGTCTGGTGATTGCTTATCACCGGCACCAATATTTGTTAAATCAATCATAAAGCCATCGAACAACGATGAAAGATCATTAATGATCTCCATATTCAAGAATTGATCTTCGTTGTAAATTGCAGGATAACCAGCTTTTTGCTTATCGATAGCAAACGATACGCCTTTAAGATTGGTAATGCTGGTCGACTTATCACACGACAACATACAGCCGTTATCGATACGTGGTTTTTCACAGCCAACACTTTGCTGGAAGAAGCACTGACGACTACTCATCAGCAAGATCGGATGATAAATACTATAGAGCATCTTGAAGTTCTTCGGCCGTGCAAGATGCTTCATTTGTACGCGATTAATTTCGTTCGAGATAAAGGCACCGCGACAATCAAACTCTTCTTGCAGCGCTAATAGCACATACGAGTTCGTGGTGTTTAAAAATGGTCCTGCAACCCATTCGATGCCAAGTTCATAGGCTCTAAACGCTATGCCGGTATTATTAGTGACGATTTGTTTGGGGCGCACTTGCTCAAGAATCTTAACTGCAACATCATAGTCCTTGCCAATCAATACCGGTGGGAACCACGGGATTAAATGAGGATGCTCATTAAATAAATCGATGTACTTAGTGCAACCACGCTTGTACGCGTCCGGCAGTTTAAAGTAGATGTCGGCATCGGTAACGTCATTTAATCTTGCATCTTCGACATCACAAATCAGTAACGACAAACGAGGCGCTTGCGTGGTGTCATCTTTAGGATGGCTGACTAACTTAGGAAACTCAACAGCAGGCAATACGGCTTGCGACTCATTGAGTTCACTAGCAATTTCATTTTTGAGACGACCAAGTTCCTTATAAGGGATCGCCAGTCCTGTGCTGAGCGCGTCTAGATTTAACTCAACCAGATTATAACCCGCGCTATTTAACGTCTTAAAACGCTGTTCTACCACGCCTTTATCAATCCCTGCGCCTTCACTAACCGACAGTAAATTGGTTGACTTAGCCATGAATGAGGCTGTTTTATCGAGGTTGTCTTTGGTTGTAACAGTGATAGTTAACGGCTGACCTTGCTCACCAGAGAAGGCTAGCGTCAATGACAATTTATCAATATTCAAGTAACCAATTTTGTCATCAACAGTCGCATTTATCACATTTTTTTCATCGTAATAAGTTCGACTAGCATCTTCAATTTGTACCACAGATATTTGCTGCGCTTGATCCAAGGCATGTTTCTTAGAGTTATCACGTGGATTATCAATAAACATCGATTGATTTAAATCACCACGTAAAAAGCCATTCGAGAAATCACGATTAAACACTTTATATAATCGTTCGCCGTCATCGACTAGCTTGCCAGTGGCTAAGAAGCCGTCAATTTGATTACGGAAACTATCCACCACGGTATGAACATAACTTGAGCCTTTGATTCGTCCCTCTATTTTGAATGAATCAACGCCTGCTTCAATCAATGCGGGTAAATCAAAGAATGCCGAGTTATCTTTAATATTAAGCGGGAAATTGTTACCCGACTCTGTTGTTTCATACTCTTCACGACAGGCTTGACTACAGCGGCCACGATTCCCCGAATTGCCGACACTAGCAGACGTCGAATAACACAAACCAGAGAAGGCGATGCATAATGAACCATGCACAAATACTTCAGTTAGCGTATCGTTGGCGTGAGCCACCGTATTTATCGCGGTAATTTCTCGTAAGTTTAATTCGCGAGAAAGATTAACCCGAGATGCGCCCAGTTTCTTCAAAAACGGAATTTGACCAATATTATGGGTCGTCATCTGAGTCGACGCGTGAATATCTAAGGTTGGGAAATGTTTCTTTAACACATAGAACAAGCCGATATCTTGCACGATCACGCCATCTAACGTGGTATTAGCCAAACGGCTTAATAATTTTGCTAGCGACTTAAATTCACGCTCTAAAATCACAATATTGAGTGTTAAGAAGATCTCACAATCATATTGATGCGCCAGGCGAATGATCCCAACCAGCTCGTCAAACGAAATATTAGCGGCTCGGTTTCTGGCATTAAAGGTATCTAGGCCACAATAAACCGCATCGGCTCCTGCAATAATGGCCGCTTTAATCGCGTCAACACTGCCACCTGGGGCTAATAATTCTATTTTTTGAGTCATTGGAACAACTTTTCGTCTGATAAATTTAAAGGGGGGATTTTACCCGTATATTTGCCGAATGAATATCGATAAAATAGATAAATAACTAATTATAAATACTCTGAGTAGAATCATGACATTACCGATACTGTATTCGCTAAGAAATTGCCCTTTTGCGATGCGCGCTCGCATAGCGATCTACAAAGCACAATATAAAGTCATTTTACGCGATATTGTATTGAGTAATAAGCCTCAAGCCATGCTCAGTGCCTCGCCCAAAGGCACGGTGCCAGTGTTGGTATTGGACAACAAGAATCAAATTAATGTGATTGATGAGAGTTTTGACATCATGCAATGGGTGCTTAGCCAAAGCGATCCTGATGACTTACTCCACCACAACGACAGCGCAGCACAACAAGACATGTTAGCGTTAGCCTCGCGATTTGATCATGAATTCAAATCCAGACTTGAGCAATACAAATGTGCCAAGCGTTATCAAGAAGACACATTACAGAGCTGTCGTGATGCCTGCTTACCTTATCTGGACGATTTGGAACAACGCTTAGCTAGGCATTCATTCTTAATATCGCAACAAGAGAGCCTCGCTGATATTGCCATCCTACCGTTCATTCGTCAGTTTGCCCGTGTTGAAAGGCAGTGGTATCGACAAGCGCCCTACCCCCACATTAGAGCATGGCTCAATCAATACCTACAAAGTAAGATGTTCTCCAAGGTGATGACGAAGCATACGCTATGGCTAGAGAGCGATGAACTCGTCTATTTAGGAGATGACTAGCTCACAGAGTGCTTATGCTGATATGGACTTTTTGGTACGAATACGCCATTATGGTCGCTTAAGCAGTGTTGATTTTGTCAATAACTTGCTGCCCTTCGTATAACCCCAATAATATGGCTTGGGGGTCTCTACCAGGAACCTTAAACTCCTGATTACGAAGAGTCTAGTGCTGTAGCGCTTTTCTCTTTGTACTGACATTTTGAAATCGTCAACAGTGTTAAGTCCCTCTCATAATTAAGAGCTTAACCATGAAAAAATTTATCCAAGCGCTACCAAAAGTTGAACTCCACCTTCATATTGAAGGAACGCTCGAACCTCAATTAATGCTCGAGTTAGCCAAACGTAATAATATTGATATTCCGTTTAGCTCAATTGAGCAAGTGCAGCAAGCCTACAATTTTCACAACCTACAATCGTTCCTCGATATCTATTATCAAGGGGCCAACGTACTAATTCATGAACAAGATTTTTTCGATTTAACATGGGCCTATCTATTGCGTTGCCAAAGCGATAACGTTCGCCACTGCGAAATATTCTTTGATCCTCAAACCCATACCGAGCGCGGTATTGCTTTTGATACCGTGGTTAATGGCATCAACAACGCGTTGATAAAAGGCGAGCAAGAACTAGGTATTACAAGTCAGCTAATCATGTGTTTCTTACGTCACCTCGATGAAGCGTCGGCATTTGTTACGCTTGAGCAAGCGCAAGCGCATAAAGACAAGATTATCGGGGTCGGTTTAGACTCAAGCGAAGTGGGAAATCCTGTGGGGAAATTTGAGCGGGTGTTTAACTTAGCCATCGAGCAAGGGTTCTTAACCGTTGCTCATGCTGGTGAAGAAGGCCCAGCCAGCAGCATACGTGACGCCTTAACTTTACTAAAAATTAGTCGAATAGATCACGGCGTTCGCTGTATCGACGACGAAACTCTGGTGCAAGAACTGGCGATCAATCGCATGCCGCTGACTGTCTGTCCACTATCTAACCTTAAACTCAAAGTGTTTGATAATATGGCGCAACACAACATCGTGGCGCTATTGCGACAAGGTCTGTGCGTGACAATTAACTCCGATGATCCCTCGTATTTTGGCGGCTATATGACCGATAACTTCCTCGCGGTTGCCAATGCCCACCCGATGACCAAGGCTGAGTTAACTCAATTCACCTTAAATGCTATCGAAGCAAGCTTCATTAGCGACAGCGAAAAGCAACGCTTAAGCGATGAAACAACGAGGTATTTACAACAGCACTAACTGCTCGATAGACATGTTAATTCACTAAAGAGTAAATTTCTGCGTTTGAAAGCGCCTGAGTTATTGGTTGACTCGGGCGGCTAATCACACCTTACAAATACCCCGCTATGTACTGACAAATAGCCCATTGATTTAATGGTTTAATCACTTAACTAAAACACACCCTCGCCACCATCCTATTATGGCGCCCCCCTCAAATAGCTCGATATTTATGCACAATTAAAAATAGCAGCTACGCTTAACCTATCCTTAATAACTTTTAGAAAAACATATGAAACTCGTCAATCTAGTCATTGGTCTTCTAATCATCACACTTCAAGGCTGTAGTACATCCGTGCCTGACAATCAGCAACAACGCACGAACTATAATGATAAATACGCAACAACTCATCATGTTGTGGTTAAAAATGACGTGTTACATGTCGAGTTAACTAACTCAAATGGGGAGACTGTCTATAGCTTCCCCCTACCAAACAGCGAAGCAATTTCACAGCAGTATGCTCGCCAATTACAATGTCTAAAGAACAGCTCTTGGTGCGTAGATGAACGAAACAGCGAACAATATATATCATGGTCACCCGATGGCGAATTTTTAGCGATACTCAGCGGTAACTTTGAAGGATTGTGCTTCGTTCCAACCAACAAGTTAGTTGACGGCACGCTCACCTATTCGGACATCCTTAAGGTCAAGATTGTCAACGCAACCCAGCGACGCACCGTGGGTTTGTTTCATAAAATGGGTGGCTGGATAAACGATCATCAATACATTTTCACCGCCGGACTCAATGATAGTAATCTTGCGTATCGTTTTGATGCACAACAATTAGCACTCAGTGGGTTTCCGTTTCAGTTAAGCGGCGACTCGACGGTGAACACCTTTAATAAGATCAACGTCGACGACTTTAGATCCCATGCCAGCACCATTAACATCACGAGCATTGGCTCACAATTGGCGCAACTTGAATAGCGTTGAAAGTAAGGTAATAGGCCACGGTCTAAATACAACGGCTAGAGACTAAAATACCCAATCGAGTCCTCTATCGCTGACCAATAAACTGGCCCGCGAGCTGCTGATTAAACACGCTATTTTCAATCACTAATTGACCGTTTACCACTACCTGCTCTATACCAGATGAATGTTTATTCCAATGAGAAAAATTAGCATTAGCTGAAAAACTTATTGAATCAAACACAATAATGTCCGCTTTAAAACCGACTTTTATTTGACCTCTATCGCTTAAACCGAGAATATTTGCGGTTTGGCTTGAGCTTTTATTAATGAATTCACCCATTGATAACAGACCTTTATCGACAACATACTTTTGATATTTCTGTGGGAAACTCGCGTATTTCCTCGGATGGCCATTAGTACCATCAGAAGATGTGACAACCCAAGGTTGCACCATAAATCGTTCAACGTCATCAGCTGACATGTTAAATGAGGCGACACGAACATCACCTAACTGTACTAACTCAATCGTCGCAGCAACAGGATCTAACGACATCTGCTGTGCTATTTGTGCTAAGTTCATTCCCACTAGTCGCTGATCACCAAATGCAGTGACCAACAGAGACTGAGCACCACCACGGCGACGAATATTCTCAGCTATTTCACCCGATATTTTATTAAGAAAATTAGGATCATTAAGACGGCGATAGAACGCCGTTTTTGAGTCAGCCATCACCCATTTGGGCATCACCGCACTATGTAACTTGGTGCCAGACGCTAACCACGGGTACTGATCCGCCGAAATGCTGATCCCCTTAGACTGCGCTTGTTCTATTTTTTTGATAGCCGTTTCACTTTGGCCCCAAACATCGACTCCCAACGCCTTTATATGCGCAATGTGCAAATGAATATCCGCAGACTTAGCGATATTAATGGCTTCATCTAACGCGGCATCAAAGCCAATATTAAATGTGCTCTCGTCACGGAGATGAGTGTCGTAAATACCGTGGTATTTACTGGCAATTCTTGCCAATGTCACCACCTCTTCGGTATTAGCAAAGCTGCCAGGCACATAGTAAAGACCTGTCGATAATCCTAGTGCGCCGGCTTCCATTGCAGTGGTCAACAATCGCGACATTTCTGCCAATTCAGCGGATGTCGCAAAGCGCTGCGCTCGACCCATCACTTGCTCCCGCAAACTGCCATGTCCCACCAGCAAACCCACGTTGGTGCCAATGCCATTGCGCTCTAGTTCCAATGCTGTTTTACCGATATCGACTGGCCCTTCGCCGTCATTACCATTGATAACAGTTGTCACACCTTGAGTGAGATAATTAAGGTTATGGTTACGGTCCTCGCTATAAAGTTCAGCCAGCGAATGAGTATGAGGGTCAATGAATCCAGGACTCACCACCTTTCCCGAAACATCGACGATATGGTGAGAAGCTACCTTGGTTCGCCCAGAAGGATAAACACCACATATTATTTCACCGCAGATTGCTATATCTAGCGCTTGGGGCTCAAGTGAGATACCTGTATACACTTGACCATTAACCAACAATAGGTCGACTTTATCGTCACTATAGTTCGCACAAGCTGTAATAGTTAGGTAGCAGACCACCAGCATACTTGTCGATAAAATTCGATTGCTATTGCTCATACATCTATTACTCATTGTTGTGATCAATGGTGGACAGCATGGTATCCATTAACAGCTGAGCTGCCTTAGTCGCAATAATCTTAATTTGTTTGCGATCCGTTTCATCCCCCATTTCATAGGTAACGGCATGAACATTATAATTATCAGCGAAATACTGCTTCGACACGCCATTGTTTGGCTTATTTCCAGGTTTAATAACCACCTTAAAATCTGGCATTGCTTGCGCTAATGCCGCTAGCCAATGCGTCACAAAATAGGGGTTTTCCACACCGTAATCGACTGGCATCGTATAAAAAACATCTTGTTGCGTGGAATGAAAGTCTAGCGCAAACTCAATCTTATGGCCTTTGCTAACCAAACTCTGTAAATATTGATGAACCAGTTTTGTTTCTGGTTGCGCCAACGAAATCCAATCTCGATTCAGATCAAAGCCATTAGCGTTATGACGCCAATTCCCCATCGCAACACCATCCGGGTTAAGGTTCGGGATAACGAGGACGTTGTATTGCTGACGAAATGTTGCTGCCAAATCAGTGTTAGCCATTAATGTCTCAACAAAAGGCTGCAACGCTAACGCACCAGTAACTTCAGGGGGGTGTAACCTGCCCAATATCACCAACCATTGCTTACTATCACTGCTGCTCTCTATCTTGTAGATCGGACGATTCTGCACGGAATATCCCAGCAGATCATGATTGATATTAGGTAGTGTGCTTGCCCAATCAACATAAGATTGATTATCCATAATTTCTTGCGCAGAAACATATAATGGTACCGATGATGCTGATATGTCGAGCGTTAGCAAATTCTCTTGATATCTATACGGCAACAATTCCCAGGCCTTGAGATCCGTACTAAATTTAGGTAAATAGCGATTTTTACGCCCGCCAGCGATTTTTATCATGACTTTAATTGCAACATCGTCCGATGAAATAACTTTAAATGCGTACCAAGGACTATGATTTATCGGGGTATTTTCTGGTTTTAGTGTGATTAAAAATTTATTGTCGGCTACTTTTTCACATTGGTCCATGCGGCCACTTTCAAAGTTAGCGACTAATTTAATCGCGCCTAGATGACAGGAATTAGTCAGGTCACTAACCAATTTAAGTGGTGCGCTAGCGCAGGAAACGAGAACAAAAGAGGTGAGTAACCAAAGATGAATTAAGTATCTGTTTTTCATATTAACGTCTTTTTAAGCGAGTGATTAAATAATACCAACACATTCAATTAATGGTTCGGCCATCTCTGGCGAACCATTTCTAAGTTGATAACGATACTAAAAACTAAAATTTCTTATTCAGATTAAAGTAAACATAACGTCCTAAGCTTGAATGGACGCTGCTGTTATAGCCAAATGATTCATCCGCAATCGGTGGCTTCTTATCAGATATATTTTTCATCCCAAAGGTGATCTTAGTCTTCTCTAAAATATCTTTTGGCAGACGGTAATTAACATAAGCATTCGCTCTCGAGAAACTACTTACTCGATAGAACACTTTTTCATTGGCTTCATTACTATAGTCTAAACTGGTGTCATCGAAATCGCTCACATAGCGATAGCTTAACCCTGCCCCCCAAGCGCCGTTACGCCAACCTAACGAAGATGTAACACGCCACTCTGGGCGCCCGTTATTTTCAATCAAATCACCGATCCCAGAAAATTCAACCGTATCCCCCTGAAACTTTAGCGCCTCAACAAGCGCCGTATCACTAGAATTTTGTGCGGCAATAATTTGTGAGGTAATATCATCTGCAGCTTGAGAAAATTTCATCAACTTAGCCGCATTCGCTTTAAACTTAAATTGTCCAAAATCGGTTGCTAAATCATAGCTGACGCTAACATCAAAACCAGCGGCTTCTCTATCTTGTAGGTTGACATAATTATTTTTTATCGCTACTACTTCATTGTCATCATTGCGAGAAATCAGCGGATTACCATCACCTGATGGCTCTTGGTAACGAAGTAGCGCATCGTAAGCGAGCTGTGTATTGGCGTGCAAAATCCCCACGGTATCAGTTTGGTCCATTTGCCACCAATCCGCCGTCAATGTCAGATTATCTGTCGGCTGAATAACGAATCCCCAACTTAAGCTCGTGCTTTCTTCTGGTCTTAAGTCATCCCCGCCACTGCGTACTTCTAAAATCCCATAATCGTCTTGTAGTAACAAATCGTCTCTCGTGTTGACTCGAGACACATTCTGCGCCACGACTTGGGGCAGTCCTGGCGCCTTAAATCCTTCAGCATATGACGCTCGAACTTGCACGTAATCATTGACTATCCACGCCAGTGAAACTTTGGGTTTTAGAATGTCGCCAACGTCAGAGAATCGCTCATAGCGAGCCGCTACCTGCATATCTAAACGGTCAATCATTGGCAAGCCTTCTAGTAAAGGAATCGCCAATTCACCATACATCGAGAAGACGTTGCGACTTCCGACGGCATCAGGTGTCGGACTACTCCCTAATACGGTGCTGGCATATTGATCACTATTTTTAGCCCCACCAATCACATCTAAAAATTGGGTGGTTGTGTTGAGCGCATCAGAACGTAAATCAGAGAAGCTTTCATAACGATACTCAACACCTGCTGCGACACCCACTTCGCCAGCAGGAAGTTCGAATAAATCTGCTCTTGAGACTTTAAAGTCAATCAGCGCTAATTCGGTTGCACTATCGCGAACGACATCAATCATAAAGCCGTCGATAACATCCTGACTATTGCCTGTAGGATCACCGACATTGACATTATCTACGTTGGCACCGTTAAACAAATCATAAGCGGATGCTTGGTCGGTGCTATTTATCGCAGTTTGAAATAATTGAGTATCAATTCTGTTGGTTTTATCTTCGGTCGTTGATTTTGAATATAAGACTGCACTGTCCCAATCCCAATCATTATAATAACCGCGTAGCCCAGTTAGGAAGCGATAGCTTTTATCCGTTACCTTAATATTACGAGTACCGGTGTCGACAGGACGATAGTCAACGATACTAACTGTTTCACCAAAGGGATTATAATAAGAGTTCGCCGCAATCGAGAAACGCTGTGAGCTTAAAACACCGGACTGTTCTCGAATACGTTTGGACTGAGCGTAATAATATAGCGCCTCACCATAAAGCTCGACATCGTCAGTAAGCTGATGGGTTAGCATGCCATAAAAATTTGCGCGCTTGACGCCAGAGCTCAGAGATCGTTCGGTATTACGATCATAACGATCGTTAGACGATTGACTCCCCGGATCAACACAAACCCCAGTAACATCTAACGCTGCTGTAGCGCTGACATCACACCCTGTAAACGAGTCAGGTTGCAGCGCAAACGTACCAATGCTACTCGTTTTACCTTCTAACCAGGGTGTTGAGCCACTAAGACCCCGGATCTGAGAGTCCCCTTGAAACTCTTCTGGAAAGCGTTCATTCTCTCGAAGATCTGAGCTCGCAGCGTATGACTTTTCGCTCGCCATTAGCATTTTTCGGTCGTAATAGCCGCCAGATAACGATATGTGCGTTTTTTCTTGATTGAGAAAGAATCCTGTTGCACCGCTAATATTTAACGCATTCCGATCGGTTCCTTGTTCACTACCGTAATTTAGATTCAGTTCTGAACCTTCATAATCATCTTTCAAGGCATAATTGACGACACCAGCAACAGCATCAGAACCATAGATGGCAGCCGCGCCATCTCGTAACACTTCAACGCGCTTTAAGCCTCTAACCGGTAACGTATTTGAGTTTGGGGTAGCTACAGGCACAAAATTCTCAGATTGAGTTCCCGGATGCAATACTAACCGGCGCCCGTTAAGTAGCACCAGCGTGTTGCCTGTACCCAAGCCACGAAGATTATACGATGAGACATCACCGCGCGCATCATTAACGCCACCAGAAGCCCGCGAACTATTAAACGAAACCTCGCCTTGCTGTGGAATTTGTGCCAATAATTCGGCACCAGATGTCGCACCACTATTCTCGATATCTTCAGCCGAGATTGACGTGACAGGTAAAGCACCGGTGTCATGGTTTACTTTAATATGCGAGCCGATAACGCTGATGCGTTCGACCTGTTTTTCTTTTTCTTGCGCATACGCTGGTAAAGACATGGTCGCTTGAGTAGCTAACGCTGTAACTATGCATAAGCTCAGGTGCTTTAATTTATGATTAAATTGTTGTTTCATTTCTCTCACCGTCATTTTTGTTTTGTTTATTAGGTATTATTTTGCGGATATTAGGTTGTACCGTTCGTTGTTATTAAGTTCACCATGCCTAATAACAAACCTCAATACCATTAACAGTTCATTTACAAGTCATAACCTAAAGTTATATTCATATTACAAACTCAACCACTTTGTAAGAATGTATGCTAACCTTCGCTTGATAAAAACGTTAGTCCATTTGGTTTGTCACTCTTTTAAAACGTTACTGATAGACCCTTAGGTTATGACCTTAGAAATTTATTGAACTGCTGATTTTACGGGTATCTCGCTACTATTGAGATTCGCAGTCAGTACCGAATAGACTCCTTCAGCGTTCCAACAATACCAATAATAAAAAGGTTTAAACCCTGCTATGAATATAGAAATTTCCACCACAGAAACATTACTAGTTGCGCTACTGATCCTCTTTGCAGGCTATTTTTTAAATAGTAAAGTGTCATTTTTACGTAACAATAACATTCCAGAACCAGTGGTGGGCGGTATCGCCTTTTCCATCATTTCAGCGATTGCCTTTGTCTATTTTGATATTAATCTTCAATTTGATATGGCATTTAAAAACCCTTTAATGACAGTATTCTTTACTACCGTTGGGCTCGGTGCTAGTTTTACACTATTGATTAAAGGCGGCCCTAAGGTAGCGCTATTTCTCGGTGTTGCAACCCTCTACTTATTAGTTCAAAACGCTGTTGGCGTCTCAATTGCAATGGCTACCGGCATGGAACCATTAATGGGTCTAGTTGGTGGTTCTGTGACGTTATCCGGTGGTCATGGTAATGGCGCAACCTACGCCGATCTATTCATTAGTGAGTATGGTATGCATAGCAGTGTATTTGAACTCGCGATGGCAGCAGCGACGCTAGGATTAATCCTTGGCGGCTTAGTCGGTGGACCAGTCGCAAAAAGACTGATTAAGAAACATAATCTTAAAGCAGATACTTCCTATCATGAAGATCTTGATGACACCATCACCTTCGATCCTGAAGACCACGATCTTGTAACCCCAAGAAAGATGATGGAGACCCTGTTCGTTATCCTAACTTGTATGTTCTTAGGACGCCTTGGCTATGAAGGACTGAAATCAATCGATGTCATCTTACCGGCATTCCTCATTCCGTTGCTGTTTGGCGTTATCATCACCAATTTAACCGAGTTTACTAAGGTCTACAAAATTAGTCGAGCCTGTATCGATCTATGGGGGACGATGGCACTATCGATCTTTCTCGCGATGGCATTAATGTCACTCAGAATTTGGGAACTAGTGAGTCTAGCAGGTCCAATGGTATTTATGATATTGATCCAAGCGTTGATGCTCATGTTATTTGCCTACTTCATTACTTTTAGGGTAATGGGTAAAAATTATAACGCTGCAATCATGGCCGGTGGTCATTGTGGTTTTGGCTTAGGAGCAACACCAACAGCTGTCGCCAATATGGAGTCTTTGGTTTCACGTCACGGTCCTTCACCACAAGCGTTCTTAGTGGTGCCATTGGTCGGAGCATTTTTCATTGATATTACCAATGCTTTGATTATACAGTTATATTTAAGTTTCCCATTTATTAGTGGTTAACCTCAATATCACGAGTTAAGGGATCATTGGATGCGTTTACGACACATTGAAATATTTCATGCCATTTATACCACGGGGTCAATCACCAATGCCGCGAAGATATTGCATGTGTCGCAACCGTCGGTGAGTAAAGTACTCGCTCATGCCGAAGCACAGCTCGGCTTCAACCTCTTTGAACGCTTAAAGGGCCGCCTCATTCCAACAACTGAGGCGGAAATGCTATTTGACGAAGTCGACAAAATTTATCAACAAATGCGTGCGATTAAAAACACTGCCGAAAACATTAAGAAATCAGAGTTTGGCAGTATTCGTTTAGGCGTTACGCCAGCACTTGGCTTTGACGCTATTCCAAATGTCATTGCCAACTATCATCAGGATTTCCCTAATGTTACCTTTAATATTCAAACCTTACATAATGATGCGGTGATGCAGGCACTGCTCGAATATAAATGTGACTTAGCCATTCTATTCTCCCCACCTCCAATGCCAGGCATAACGACAATTCCCCTCGCCCAATCCGAATTAGTGATTGTCTACCCCAAAACCTGTTTTCCCGAATGCCCAAAAAAATTAACCTTAACGCAAGTCTGTGATTCAGAGTTTATCGACATTTCAGACAGCGGACCGCTGGCTGAAATGTTATGGACCCGAGCGATGGCAGAAGATATTTCCTTTAACTCATCTATCACGGTGCAAACGTATTTTATCGCCTCACGATTAGTCGCTAAAGGCCTTGGTGTTTGTGTGGTAGACCGCTATACCGCGGAAGGAAACCTATCGGATCATGTAGCAATCGCCTCGTTCGAACCAGAACTAACGTTTAACATCAGTGCTTTACATCTTGAAAGCCAACCAAAATCTAAAGTAATCGACGAATTCAAACCATATTTAATTAACGGGATTTCAAACAGTTAAGGTTTTCCATAACCCTAGGTTATGACCAATTAAAGCCTTCTCACTTTTAATGCTTGTACACTGAGTTAAGCTCTGAATATCGATATCACCCATATTCTTGCTTTAACGTTAGGAACTCCATTATGAAAATCGCTCATCCTTATCTATTATTCATTGGTGATGCCACCGACAACCTCTCGATCAAGATGGCACGTGGTGTCGCTGATTGGCGGCCAGAGCTTTGCATCGGCGAATATCAAGTGGCAGGCTGCACAGTAACGACCGGCATTGAGTCGATGAATATTAAACAAGCAGCACAACAAGGCGCTAAATCATTTATTTTAGGCTTTGCAAATAGCGGTGGTGTACTGGATGAGAAATGGCTGCCGTACATTCTTGATGCTATGGACAATGGCATGGACATTGTCAGCGGCTTGCATAATAAGTTGTCAGATTTTCCAGAGTTAGTCGCTAAAGCCCACAAGACTCAGCAGCAATTACTCGACATTAGACACCCGACCGAAGAATTTAACACCGGCACCGGCGAGTCTCGCTCAGGTAAACGTCTACTCACCGTCGGCACAGATTGTTCCGTTGGAAAAATGTACACCTCACTTAGTATCGAGCTAGCGATGAAAGAAGCAGGGCTAGCCGTCGATTTTAGGGCCACTGGTCAGTGTGGAATTTTAATTGCAGGCAGCGGGTTAGCAATTGATTGCGTGGTCTCCGACTTTTTGTCCGGCGCTGCAGAGTCGTTATCGCCTAATAATAGTCCAATGCATTGGGATGTTATTGAAGGGCAAGGCTCGTTATCGCATCCGGCATTTGCCGGTGTCAGTTTGGGACTATTGCATGGTTCGCAGCCTGATGCTCTAGTGATTTGTCATGACTTGAACCGCCACCACATGCGTGGATTGCCTAACAGCCAATTCCCAAGTATTGAGACCACTATATTGTTAAACCTCCAAGCAGCACAACTCACTAATCCGAACGCTAAAATTGTTGGCATTGCCCTCAACACCTCCAGTGTTAGTGTTGAGGAGGGCCAACAGCTATGTAAATCACTCAGCGATAAATTTTCATTGCCCTGTATCGACCCAGTACGTGATAGCGCTGACGCAATCGTGGCGGTATTAATATGAACCGGCAATCAATCGATAGAACGGTGCGTTTAACGATTACAGTAACAACGCAACAATATCCGTTAAAAAACGTTTTTCGCATTGCTCGTGGCGCTAAGAGTCAAGCTGATGTCGTCATCGTCAGTATCACAGATAAACACTATCATGGCTGGGCTGAGTCTGTTCCCTACGCCCGCTATCACGAATCATGTGACAGTGTGTTAGCACAAATTAGGGCACTAAATAAAACAAACCTGACAGCACAGAATATAATGCAAGCCATCGAGGCACTACCCTTTGGTGCAGCACGCAATGCACTCGACTGTGCATGGTGGGATCTCAAAGCGAAACAGCAACAATGCAGCGTCGCTAAGCTGCTCTCATTGCCGCCCGCACAACCCTCTGTCACGGCACAAACGCTGAGTATTGATACACCAGAAGCAATGGCGTCAGCTGTGTTAGCATTAAACTGTCCGCCACTGGTCAAAGTGAAATTAGACAATCAGCAGATTGTTAAAAAGATGACGGCAATTTCTCACGTCGCTCCCCATAGCCAATTTATTATCGACGCCAACGAAGGTTGGTCGATAGAGGATTTACGAGAAAATGCGCAGGCGCTAAAAAAACTGCGTGTAGTGTTAATCGAACAACCTCTACCAGCGGACAACGATAGTGAATTATTCAGCTATAACTCCCCTATACCTTTATGTGCTGATGAGTCTTGCCATACCCGCGCAGAACTCGAATATCTTAAAGACCGTTATCAGGTCATTAACATTAAGCTGGACAAGACAGGAGGGCTTAGTGAGGCCGTATTACTGGCTAAGCAAGCCAAGAGTCTAGGATTTGAACTGATGCTCGGCTGCATGGTCGGTAGCTCTTTGGCGATGGCTCCACTATCCCTGTTAGTCAACCAAGCACAATATGTAGATTTGGATGGACCACTCTTAATCTGCGATGATATACCTTTTGGCCTGGAGTTTAATCGAGGGGTTATGCAACCTCTTAATCCCAAGTTATGGGGCGGACCAAACTCCAACCAACAAGCCATCACATTAGTTGGCGACAATTCGCCATCGTAATTCCAGTGTCCTTTCACCATGATATCGCCTAGTGTCACGATCACCGATTTAGACAACGGACGACTCACGCTAATATAGGACGCCCGACGGCTCAGGAAACTCCACCTTATCAATTATCTTATCCCACGAGCTGTCGGCATTCCACCACAAAAGATGATCGACACTTGCCCTTAGGCTCAATGAAGTAGGAGACCGTCGTGAATGTACTACCCGGCCTTGCCCTTCATTTAGCCACAAACCTGTCAATTCATCTAATGACCACAGATCAATCAGATCTTCAATTCCAATTGCGCTATCGTCAAGATGGGTAGTGGTGTAAATCGGTAACTCAACGATGGCACTATAACCATCGGCCATGTTTAACGGCTGACCATTTTGCTCGAAGTAAAACTCGGTTGTGCCATAAGTGGCAATCTGGCGAATTGTATTGTCGCCAGCCAAGGTGCCAGCAAACTTCCCCGGAAATAGCTGCAAAGAATCGTGACTACTGGTATTTAACGGCGTGATATATACCTGTACCTGACCCGTGACAGGTTCACCTTGAAGGTCAACCAACGCATTGGCGGGTAGATACAAATATGCACCGTCGCGGGTCGATAACTCGGTATTTTGTTCACTATCAAATGTGATCGCGAGCTCTCTGGCTAATACAGAAAGCTCGATTGGATTAATCGTATCAGCGATTAAGTCATCTATCACCTTAACCTGATTGGTAAAACCAGCAAAGTGAGTCGACAAAACCAACGGAAAGCTCACCTTAGAATAATCTAACGTAAAACTGACCCGTCCATTTTCATCGCTAACCAATAGTTTGCTAAAATCACGGTTCGTTAATGTCACCTCCATGCCTTTGATCACGCGATAGCGCTGATCGATCAATAAGACGTTAAGCGCGGTATCAGCGACGGGCGGGGTCACAGTCGAAGGTGGCGGAGATATGGGTTGATTATGAGTGTGTTTTTTGTGGCAGCCATTGACTAGGGTGACTATAAATAGCAACAAAAAATAGGTAATAAACTTATGAGACTTGAATAAGATCATGGTGAACTCCTTAGTTAAATTTTCATTAAGAAGTGTTGCTTAACCCAACAAAAGTTGCTTGAATTTAGTGTGAATAAACGTGATTTAAGTTGAACTATCATCGTTTCAAATAGTTATTTAAGTCTATACTTGGACTTATCATGCTATCGGCGTTGAACACTATGCTCTATTATTTTGGTGACTGTAAGATTGACACAAACACTCAGACATTAACTGTCGACGCTATCGATGTCCCCATTGAGCATCGTCAATTTCACCTGTTGCAAGTATTGGTCGAAAGCAATAACAGCATCGTGACCAGAGAGCAGCTAATGGAGAAGTTGTGGCCACAACAGATAGTCAGCGATAGCTCACTATCTCGTTTAATTTCTGATACCCGAAAACTGATTGGTGATGATGGCAAGTCTCAGCATATTATAAAAACCTGTCGTGGCGGTGGTTTCATGTTGGTGCTGACGGTAGTGAATGTTAAGAAAAAACAGCAGATCCAACAGCTAAATATAATTAATTGGCAAATACGAATAGTAGTAGCTCTGATTTTATCTCTCGGGTTGTCAGTCGTACTCTGGCAACTAACCGATTTACCGAATGAGGATAAACGCCAGGCTCAACGACGAGATTATCAGCTTATTTTGCAAATACAGCAGCAACTAAATATCAGTAGAACTGCGATTATGGTGCAATTTAAACGCAGAGATGAACTCGGAACAATGCTAAAAATAGTCCGAAACAAGCAACGAATATTTTGGGAGCAAGAATTTAGCAATGCCTACCCCAATCTGACACCAAGTCAGCGCTTTGTATTTGACCAAATTAGAGGAATAACCGATGGTTCATTGTTATCGGCCAACTCTCAGGTCGCAAAAATATTAAATGAACATCCTGACCTAGCATCAAAAATTGCAAGTTTTACCCCGTTGGTCAATCACCTTAATTTTTGGCTCGCTAAATACCATCAAGTATTTAGTCAGCGTCAAGACATGTGCGTGCTCTATGTTGGTGTGGAAGACAATTTACCATTCCCTAGAACGGTCGACGATGACGTCGCGACATGGCTACTCGCCCATCGTACAAAGGACTAAACGATGGACGGAGGCCATTTTAATAGTTGATGGCGCTAGATGCCGATTAAAAACGCTCAAATCATGGACAATAACCAAGTCACTTCATCGGCATCGACTTTGCCTTTTAGGCCGCCAATCAGTACTCTTTTTTCCATAAGGTCGATCTGATAACTGGCTGTATAGTGAGAGGAGACTTCGTCACCGCTTATAGCAAATGGCGGACCAGGTAGCAGCGATTGATCATATTCAAACGTGATCAATAGTTGCGGCGCGTTCTTGGTTAGCTCGATTAAATGAGCGCAATACAACGCTCGAATTTCACTTGGCAGCGCCACTAATGCAGCGCGGTCATACAACGCATCAACCACACCGATATGATCGCGAGACAGATCAAAGATATCGCCAACAAAGACATCAATATCAGTCGCTTGATAATGCTTAAGCGCACCAACATTTGTCACTTCAGGGATAACGCCTAATTCATCAAACAACGCATTAATTGCCAGTTCGCTAAGTTCAGCGGCCACCACACGGTAGCCATGACTCAGCAACCAAGCGATATCACGGGTTTTGCCGCACAAAGGGATAAAGACTCGACTCCCAGTCGCCAGTCCTAGCTTATCAAAATGTGCAGTCAACAATGTATTGGCTTGGCGCTCATGAAAAGCTATCTCATTATTCTCCCATTTATGGTGCCAAAAACTCGCTTTCATATCCTATCCCTATATTGAACCAATTGTGTGGTGTCAGCTAATGTATCAGGATAATCGACGACTTGACATCGAAAGCGCGTGATGACTATTTACAAGAAGCCAACCAGCAATATTAACGTTCCGACACCAATACCGAGCATCGATGCTTTCTTCAACTGCGGTAATTGCAAGGTGATAACCACGCCACTAATCACGCTAAAGGCCAAACTAAAGCCAAAGCAGATCGATAATATTTTAAAGAAAATCCCGCCATAGCCCTTATGGATAACCAATAATTGCTTTAATAAATCATGTTCTCTAATAATCAATTGAGCAACATTGGCATCAGCGGTAGGCGACAACTTAACTTCTCGCTCATAACCGTACCAATCATGCGCTCCTTTATAGAAATAATAATCAGCGGGTAAATCAACAGGCTGATTATTTGCAACGGCGATCAGCGTGATTGCTAATGCGCGATCTTCGGCCTCAGGCCAGCCTTGTTCTAATTGGATGGTATATTCTGTTTCACTGGACACTTCCCCTTCAAAGCCAAAAAAGTAGAGTAAGCCAGTGGTAAGATATACTAAGGTGATGGGAAGAAAAAAGCAGGCGAAATACGCATGCAGTTTCATCCATAATAAACGTGTTTTGGATTTCATAAATTAGACTCTGGAATCGAAAAAACGATTAGTGCATTTTAGAGTGCCCTAACCGCTTTTGCTTTTAATACAACAAGAAACTTTAGAATTGATAGCTTAGTGATAAACGGATATCACGACCGGCTTCATACATGCCACCAACAATGCCCCAACCAGGAACAGTGCTGTAATCACCAACACTTGAATGATCACGATAATGCTCATCAAATAAATTTTGCACCGCAAAATTAACCGTCAATACATCGCTATTCAACGGTTGCCATTGCACGTAGATATCATGAGTTTGATAGCCGTCTTTATCGATGAATTTCACCTCGTCAAGCCAGCCAATGGCCACAGCGCGTTGCAACACTTCGATGTTATCGAGATTTTGAACATAGGCGAAATTCCAACCCATTTCGAGGTTCTCGGCAACAACATAGTTAACGGTTAATCCCCAAGTATCACCACGTTCATTTGCCAAACCGATATGCTCATAGCCTTCAACAGTATCACCGTTTAGCTCAACATCGTTGTTGCTATAGCTAGCAATCACTTCTAAGCCGTCTAGCGAATAAGCGGCTTTTAATTCAAAACCACTGGTCTCAAGCGTGCCGATGTTCTCATAATAAGTTCCCTGGCCTAACTGATCATAAATCACATCATCGATGTCACTTTGATAAACTGACGCTGTTATTTGCCAATGCTCGTCATGGTAGGTTAAACCAATTTCAGTATTCTCAACTTGTTCCGCTTCTAATGCTGGATCAATGGTTGCCGCTTCAATGGTAAATGAATCGCCAATTTCCTTGCCGCGCATCGCCTGAGCATAGCCTAAGTTTAATTGTAGATTAGCGTTGATATCGTAATTTAAGCCAACATTTGCACTCACGCCATCACTATCAACCTTATTATCGAACGTTACTTGTTCAAGATCGTATTGATCGTAACGTAGACCAAAACTTAGCAATAAATCTTGGCTAACTTGCCAGTGATCTTGGCCATAAAATCCAACCACAGTTCCCTTCTCTTTAACACTTTCACCAGCATCCGCCTCACGAGAACCAGCCGTGACTTTATCCTGACGGTATTCAACGCCGTAAGTGATTGAGTGTGAAGAAACCTCACTGGTGTTACGCAGATCAAAACCGAGCGATTTCGTTTCGCCGCCAAACATGCCCCAGCGAGTCGTAACATCTTGCTCAACATCGGCAGTGGTGTGGTAAAAACTAGTTTCGAGATTAACCAGCGCACTCGTACTTAGCGTATGATTAACAACGATCGTTTCACGGTCGGTTTCGATAGGGAAAAATACAGTGGTTTCTGTTGGATTCCAGTTAGGACGCTGGGAGAACTCCCCTTCTTCGTGACGTTTTTCATAGCTTAAACTTAAGTCTTGGCTGTCACTTAACTCACCATTAAGCTTAATAAACGTTAGGCTTTGCTCGGAGCCAGTCCCCATGATTTCATCACTTTGACCATCGTCCATGTTGTCACGGTCGGTATAGGTAAAGTTGCCTAATAAACCCCAGTTATCGGTTAAACTACCATAGAGTGATGCACTCGCTCGGTAACCGTCATTACTAAAGAATCCAGCCTTAACCGACCCACCAAATTGTTGGTCAGGTGCTAACAGATCACTAACATCTTTTGTTTTAAAGCGAATAGCACCACCGATTGCACCAGCGCCACTGGTTGCTTCGCCTGCACCCGCTTGTATCTCAACTTCTTTTAACAATTCTGGATCAATTGATACTCTGCCCATGTGGTGAAACATGGTACTCGTTTGCGGTGCGCCATCGACAGTGATATTTAGTAGCGTGTCTTCCATGCCACGAATATACACTTTTTGTGCGATACCTAATGAACCACCAACGGATACCGAAGGTAGCGAACGGAAAATATCAGCTAAGTCGTTCGCTTGATACTTTTCCAATTCTTCAAAAGTAATTTGAGCATTGGTTGTTTGACCAACAACCGAAATCGATTCGATTTGTTGCTCTTTAGTGTCAGTCGTATTATCGGCTGCAAACGTGTGTGCACTGGTAATGGCAAGTGATACCGCAATAGCTAAAGGCTTTAGCCCTTTAGCTAAATCAAAAGATGTCATAGCATAATTCTCTAAAATTAATAGGTTGAATACGAATTATTGCCATTTAAGTTAGTAATAGATAGTACTTTTACAATTGTTACATTTATAAGCTGTTGATGATTATACTTAAGTCTAGGTTAAGTCTTAGGGAATCGCACGGTCATACACAGCCCGCCATCTCTGGCATGTTGTGCGGTGACATGTGCCCTTATCGCTGCTAATTGGCGTTGAGCCAATGCGAGGCCTAAGCCAAAACTGTCACTGTCAGCTTCTCGGGATTTGTCCAATCGAAAGAATGGCTTGAAGATGGTGGTCAGGTATTGTGTCGGCACACCCGGTCCTTGATCAATCACACTGATCTCAACCGCTGATGGCAAGGAGATAACTCTCACTACCACCGTTTTATTAGGTGGTGTATATCGCAGGGCGTTACGCAGAATGTTTTCAAGGGCTTGTCCCGCGGCGCGGTGGCTCGAATTCTCAAGCAGTGCAGTATCAGGAAACTGACGCTCGATGTTACGATCCGGAAATTCATAATTGGCATCATCAATTAACACATCGAGTAAATCGACCAATTCTAACGACTCCTGTTGTAATTCTGGCTTCTCATTTTCAAGCCAAGCGAGGGTTAGGGTATCTTCAACCAGCTTACGAATATGCTTTGATTCACGTTCGATTCTCGTAATGTTTTCACTCGCTTGTGCCATCGTGCGTTCCTGAGCTAATGCGATATCGAGTCGAGTGAGTGGCGTTCTCAATTCATGTGATAAATCCGCGATTAATTGTCGTTGACTGTTAATCTGCTGTCCGATTTGAGCGGCCATCTGATCAAACGTATCCGCCAACTCTGAAAACTCATCATTACGCTCGCCCATTAATGCTTTGGCACTCACATCGAAATTTCCCTTGCTGACATTACGCGTCGCGGTTTGCAGCTGCATCAATGGCTTCATAATATAGAGGTAAAGCAAATAGGATAAAAAGAGCAATAAGATGGCTGGAACAACAATTTGCATCAACAATTGGGTATATTGCCAGTAAGTTCCGGGCCTCATCCTATCCGGCAAGTAGATAAGAAAGCTGACTCGGGTATCACTAAAAGGCACTTGCATCACCGGATTGATATCGAAATACAAATGTATTTTCCAATCAACATTACGGCCCAAATTATAGCCGATATAAAAACTCTCTTTTAATGGATCGCCAGCAATGTGTCCAATATCGACGCTAGCAATCGCTACCCATGTGCTCTCTTTCACTTGCAACTCACTAAGCCACTTTTCCAATACAACCTTATCGCCCGCTAAGTAAAGTTGCTCGGCATGTTTGCCCCAACCTGTTAATGTTTGACGGTCGGTAGGTGTTAAATGACTCATGCCATCTTCGGTATGCGACGTTAATATATTGAGCAAATAAAATAGCGCGACTACGCCCGTTGCAATAATTAAACACAGCTTTAGAAACAACCGATGACTCATACTAAGCAATATCCTTTACCATGGCTCGTTTGTAAGCGCTCACCAGGCCAATTAGCGTCATTGAGTTTACGACGAACCCGCGATAAATGCATATCAAGGCTGCGATCGTAAGCGCCAATATTTCGATTGAGTACACTTTGATATAAATAGGCTTTACTGAGAATGTCACCACGATGGAGTACTAACTCCCATAACAGTTTGAATTGGGTCGGCGTGAAATCTAAACTATGCTCATCAACCGACACCGACTGGTGCTCAAAACTAATGGTTAAACCGTCAACACTTAGTTCCTTATTGATCTCGGATGAAATCGGCTGATGGCTGCGACGCAACAATGCTTCAATACGCAGTAATAATTCAACGGTACTAAATGGCTTAGCGACATAATCATCTGCGCCGTGGCCAAACCCTTGAATCCGCTCCTCCTCCGCACCTTTAGCCGTCACCATAATAACTGGCGTTTGACAGGATTTTCTTAGTACTTTCAATAATGAAAAACCATCGCGTTCCGGCAACATAACATCGAGTAATATTAAATGATGCAGTTTGGTCGACGCCCTGATCAAGCCTTGTTCGCCATCGAAACATTGTTCGACTTGGTAACCTTTAGAGACCAATAATTCGGTGAGTTGTTGATTAAGAATGCGGTCATCCTCAATCACTAATATATGATAATCAAACATAAATAGTACGCCTTACCGAACAGTTCAAATGAGAATTGTTAATATTACCGTTTACTTCAGTGATCACCAATACTTATTTTTAATAAGCTAGACACCTTAGTATATTGGAGCAGCGTATCTTTACTTCGCTAATCGCAGCGCTAGCAATAGCGTGCTAAAATGCCTCATTTAACCACCACTCAATTGGGATCTTTATGGAAGTCATTTCAATCAATATTGCGCAACCAACGGATATCGATTATCAAGGTAAGACTGTCTCTACGGGCATTTTTAAGCAACCGGTCAACCATAAAACACAAGTACAAAAAGAGAACATAGTGGGAGATGGCCAAGCAGACCTGATTCATCATGGTGGGCTTGATAAAGCCGTTTATGGATTCTCAGCAGACCATTACCGCTATTGGCGAGACACGCTGCACCAGCCGAATTTGAAGTATGGCGCCTTTGGTGAAAACCTGACCATCAGCTCACTATCAGAAGAGCAACTGTGCATTGGTGATCGATTAGAAATTGGCGACACGGTACTCGAAGTTAGTCAACCCCGAGTACCCTGCTTCAAACTAGGCATCGCGTTAGACAATGTAAAAGCGCCGAGCTTGTTTACTAAAAGTAATAATACCGGCGTTTACTTTCGGGTCATCAAGTCAGGTTTTATCACACCCGGCGATAACTTAGTTGTCGTCAAGAGCACTAAGGATACGGTCTCAGTTCAGTCACTATTTCGAGCTTATTACGATCGTCACTACAGTGACTCCGAAGCGGTATTAAACACGGCAAACAAAATCGAAGAGCTCGCAGAAGAGTGGCGACTCAAAGTCATTAAAAAACTGCAACAATATAGCGAAAAAAGGAATAGCCTACATTGAAGGATACTAGGCCAATAACCTGTGTCAAAACCCTCATTTAAGCCATCGTCACCTTCCAAGCAACATCAAACAGATTTATTACCGACCAATGAGTTAATGATTGATAATCATAGTAATCTCTAATATTGTCTTCATATGTAAAAATTTTAGGCTGAGAATGGTTAATTCTACAGCCTCGTTATAACTCAAAATAACTTTTTGGCGTCTCTGTAAAAGTTTTCGTGTGTTCCCAGAGTCATTAACTCAAGAACTAAAGCGCCGTCTTCAAAGCTGTAGCCGAGTAACGTTAACTGTTTCACCATCTTGAATTTATAAACTCGCATAAATGATAAGTCTCCTTTTTTTTGTTCACCTAATAAAGGGTCTAACATTATTGCTTTTACAGCCTTATCAAGATCAGTCTTTTGGTTTTTATAGAGCTTTTTAGCTGATTTTCTAAAACTGGGCGTTTGTAAAACCTTAATTTGGCTAGCCAAAATTATAATCCTCTAGTTTTCCGGCTTCTTTTTCTGCTTTAGCAATAATTACTTGCTTTACAAACTCATAGGGCAAATCAGGGTTATCCTCCATCATTTCACCTATTTTTGCCCAGTGCTCAATTTGTTTCGGTGGCGTACGGTTAAGCGCCTTTGCCATAATTGTCGCTTTTTCCACTAAATCTTGGTTTAATCTAATACTTGTTGTAGCCATGATAATTCTCCTGTTGCCTATAAAAGTATTGTAGTACTTTGCTACAGTTGTGGCAATTAGCTATAACAAATAAGAATAGGTGTCGCGAAGCCGACATCTTACTCGGGTGTTGGACAAGCCCGTAGCCCTAACTTA